>Ga0126381_100000904_pt1 | contig 32159 bp, 31 predicted proteins | sample PanSoiMetPlot_28_FD_96465 | JGI IMG/M metagenome (GOLD analysis project Ga0126381, IMG submission 96465) | Tropical forest soil microbial communities from Panama - MetaG Plot_28 | ecosystem: Environmental > Terrestrial > Soil > Tropical forest > Bulk soil | place: Panama | collected 2016-02-17 | reverse complement strand
GTCAACGCGGCGCAGGGATAGCGGATATGCCGGAAAAAAGGGACCTGAAGAGGGCCAGCAAATACGAGATGAAAGAGCGACTGAGCCAGGCAAGGGTCTTAATTTTCGATGGGGCGGGTGGACGTATCATGAGCCTGCCCCGCAAGCTACGGCTCTTCGTAAATCGGGTGAGCCATGAGAGCTACGAGCGCTATCTCATCAAGTGCCGGTCACTGGGTACGGCACCAATTTGAAGTCATAAGGATTTCGTGAGCAGGGCGTCGCTTCGCCATCTGTAGCGACGTCGGCCGGCAAACGCGGCCCTCTTCCTGTCTTTCCCGACCGAGGGTTGAATCGTATGCGGGTTGGGACTGAAGTCGGTGAATGATGGAGCCGTGCTCATCTATACTGCGATGGGCACAACTGGGCGGAACTTCATGGAAACGACTGATCGAATGGCTTGCATCGGCCGACGGATCGAGACCCCAACCTTTCGGTGACACGCATGCTTGAGCCCCTAAAGACAGCTCTAAGAGCGGCGCTAATTGGAGCGCCGTTGGGCCTCACAATCGGCGTTGCGATTGCTATGTTGCATTTAAATGTGCAGACCCTGATGGTTTCGGGCGTTGTCATCACGCCGAGCGTCGCCGGGCTGTTACTGGGCAGTGCTCTAGGATTCTTGATCGGGCTAACCGCGGGATGTATTCGACGGACCAGCTGAAGCAAACCGCTAGCCGCTCGTGTCTGTGGCCCTGTCTCTCAGTTGACACAGGCGGAAATTTAATGGCTCTCGAAAGGCTGGATGAGACTGCGATTGTGATTCTTGGAACACATGCTTGGGCGCCGCGGCAATTGGAACTAACTCATCCTTACTTCAAAAACTCCTCGACGGTTTTGAGGAACAACGGCGCTTCCTCGATGAAAGGATAATGTCCGCTGTGCTCGAACATCACCAACTTCGCTTGCGGTGCATATGTTTTGAACTGCAGGGCCAGTGAAGGCAACACGATTCCGTCATGCCGACCGGCTATGATCATAATCGGAACTTTGATCGACGAGAGCTGAGGGCGAAAGTCCAGCTTGCCTAAGTCTCCTCCGATTTTGAAATCTGCATCCGGACCGGCCACGGCATTCCACTGCTCCGCGCTGAAGTTGTGCTCATTCCAGAAGGGAAGGAGCTTTTGTGCGTTCTGTGGATTGTAGAAGTAAAACATCTCGAGCAAGGTTGGCAGGAAGTACGGCCCCGTGACCTGCTGCATTTCTGGCGAGCTGGAAACGAATCCGCGACCGCGAAGCCGGACGATCTGCTGCCATAACTCGGGGAAGAATGCTTTAAGCTGATCATTGAAATGATCGTTGCTCGCCTGAAAATCGTCCGCTGATAGGAAGATGTTCGAGACGATGATCTTGCTCACCGAATCCGGATACTTCAGCGCATAGCCTTGCGCCACGAAGCCTCCGTACGAATGCCCGTATACCATGATCTTGCCGAGGTGCAACCCCTGGCGCAGCGCCTCGATCTCGTCTACATCGTGTTCGAAGGTATATTCCGAAGACAATTTGGCGTGCTCAGAGTTGCCGCGGCCAAAGCCGTCGAAGTAGATCACGCGGAACGAACGTTCGAGCGGCGCGAAGAATGGGTGAAAGTAGTCATGCCCTCCACCCGCGCCGGGAATCAGCAGCAGAGGCTGGCCTTGGCCGGAGCTCTCGTACCAGATCTTGTGTCCGAGAAGATTCAGCAGCTCGCCTTTCCCGTGCTGGACCGTACCAGCTGACTGTGCAAAACAAACCGAGGCGGTGACGCAAGATAACAGAATGAGCTTTCTTAATGCGCGCGCGACGTCGAGCATGATTTAAGGGATCCTTTCCGGCATCCGGCGGTGGAGATTACACCTGCAGATATCCACCTTCAGGGAACAGCACTGTGCCAGTCGTGTACGTGTTCTCAATCAAATAGCGAACCGAATGAGCAATCTCCTCGGGAGTCCCGATTCTCCTCACTGGCAACTTCGCAGATGCATCCTTGAAGAAGGCGTCTTTCTGTCCCGGAGACATCAGCGTGTCCCAGACCGGAGTCGCAATCAGCCCTGGAGCAACCGTGTTCACGCGGATCGGCGCCAACTCCACTGCGAGACTACGGCCAAGTGCCTCAATCGCAGCGTTGATGGCGCTGCCGGCCGCAAGCCCGGGCGTACCGCGCTGGCTCGCAGCACCGGAAAAAAACGTGATTGACCCATTCTTTGAAAGATGCGGGGCGGCGTATCGGGCGACGCGGTAGGCGCCCCAAAATTTGCTGTCCAAGAACTCCTGCACAGACGCAATCGGGACTTCTAGGAATGCGCCAAAAACGGCATCAGACGCGCTGATGACAAGATGATCGAAACAGCCCAGGTTGTTGAAGAAGGTGCTGACTGCCGATTCGCCTCGCGTATCCAGCGCTCGCGTCTCGATCGGCTTCGGGATGGAGCGACGCGCGCTCTCCAGCTTCTCCGGGGAACGACTGGCAATGATGACGTGGGCGCCCGCTGCCGCCAGATTCGCGGCCGTTGCGAGGCCTATTCCCGAGCTTCCACCCACGACGACTACTTTCCTGTTCTCAAGACTCATGTGCGACCTTCACTTCCCGTAGCGATTCGAGCAGCGCAATGAGCGTCTCGAGATCGTGTTTCTTCAGCTTTTGGAACTGGCGGTTTTGAATCGCCTGAATTGCCTTCTCTAACCGTGCAACGAGCTTTAGCCCGGACGCCGTGATTCGAACGCGCACCACGCGACGATCATGATCGCCGTGATCGCGGCGGATCCATTTGCGTCCTACCAGGCGATCGAGCAGCCGTGTCGTGTCTGGATCGGGAGTAACCAGCCGAGACGCGATGTCGCCGCAAGAATGGCCGCTTTCGCCAGCACCGCGCAAAATTCTCAGGATGTTGTACTGCTTCGCAGAAATGTCGTTCCCGGCCAGATAGGACGCTACTTCCTGCAACAGCACGGCCGAGCTGCGATGCAAATTTGCTGCAGCCTGGTCCACCAAGCTCAGCGGCTTCGTTTGCGCTATCTCGCGTTCGAGCAAGTGTGGCATAGGGGCTGCCTGATATTAGTTGTACACAATTGTCGTTGTCAACATATAAGTACGCCCTGCAACCCCAGACTGCCATTACAACGGCATTCGCCAGCTGGATGCCCAGCATATTTAAGCTAATTTGTGTGCTTAACAAGCTGGCTCGAGATGTGCCAGCGTCTCCCAGACGCTCGCTGCGGCGCGGGTGAGAAAAGAACCGTAAGTCTGCTGCGAAAACCAGTGGCGGCTGAGTAAAAACAGACGGCGAATTGCCGACCCGGGGCAGGCAGGGAAAATTGGCAATTTACCACCTCAGGTGGGAAATCATTGCTGGAATACGGGGGGTGGCCCACTAACGCGCTTCCATTTCAGGCTGATATTTACTTCAACACGGTTGGCGATCTTGATGAAGGGAATGTTGCTATTCATGCCGTACTCTTTGCGGTCGAAAGCCATTGTGCCTGCGATGCTCCCGGAAGTTGTTCCCTTGCCGTTATCTGTGACAGTGAGTTTTTCTGTTTTCGTGACGCCACGGATGGTAAAGTCGCCTTCTAGGTCGAATGTGTTTGGGCCGGTCTGAACGACTTTCGTAGACTTGAACGTGATCATGGGCGAGTCTTTTGCGTTAAAGAAATCCTTGCTCTTTAATTTGTTGTTTTTCATGCGGCTGCCGGTGTCCACACTATCTGCCTGAATCTCGATGTCTAAAACGGCGCTCCTCACATCGGTGGAGGAAAGCTTCAGGCTTGCGTTCCATTTGTTGAATGTACCTTTGATGGGGACAGAAGACGCGACGCCAAATTTGATGGTGCTTTCTACCGGCGTGACTTCGTAGACGGGAACTTGTGCACGGTTTGTCGAGGGCAACGCGCAAAACGCAAACAGACACAGAATAGCCAGGGGTAAGCCGTGAGTTCTTCCTCTCGCAAGGTCCCGCTCACTGTTAGTGCCGGTAAACCCGTTTGCCGACACGCCGCGTTTCGATTTCATGGATGCGTTACCTCCCGATTGCCTTCGGATCTGTTTGACCGGCAGAGGATTTGTTCGGAGGAGAGGCACAGCGAGCCAGCGAGCTGTGCCAGCAAGTCCAACCGACCAGTCGTTACCCCCGTTTTCGTGGAGACCGAGGAGTTTGCTCAGGCCCTGTGCCTGATTGAGTGCAGATGCTCCCAGAGTTTTGCAGAGCCGTATGCGAGGATCGGGCTGCATGTTTGACTACACGGAATCGACAAGCAAACTGCACTGACTGTTTTTCATCGAGTGCCGCGAATTATCGGGGAGACTGGAAAGGGAGGTCAAGTAGGGACAAAAAAGCCACTCAGGAACTCGCTAGATAGTCCCCTTTACTCGCCTCCTTATGAGTTTCCGCAATGACCGGTAGTTGGAAATGGCGAGCGTCGTAAGCATGGGTGAATTGTAATGGCACGAAGAACGCCGGTGCTAGCTTACAGGGCATCATGCTGATGGGTAAGACTAGACGAAGGATCCAGACGGTCGCACGAGCGTTCGCGACACCCTGACACTTCTCAAAGTTATTTTCGTTAATCAGGCAAATTGGTTCCAAAGGTATGCGTCATATCTCTCGTATCGGGACGCGCATTCGAGTACATGTTCCAGGTTGGCGGCTAGATACTCCGCGAAACATAAGTAACTTTCTTGTCCCCACTTGACTCCGTTTTTTGGGTGCGCGATATTTTCTCTCGTAGAGAGGCCGTTCGTCCCTTTACGTCCTGGCGAGTTCGTCCGTTTCCTGCGCGCAAAGATTTGCCCTGCGCCCGCAGCTCGAATACCTCGGCTTCCGAGCCAGAGGCGAAACCACGGGAGTCATTCGGATATCGATCGGCGTCGTGTTCCGTTTCGGCAGAAAGTCATAAACTCCTGACCGACAAATTCGACCTTACTTTCCGCGCATTGGACGAGGGTTAGTGTTTCCTCGTCCAACCCCGCTCCTTCCTCAGTCCCGATGATCCGCTACGTCTGGGTATCCCGCTGGTCCGTTAGTAGCTTCCTTGTCCCTTGCAATTGGCGCACCCCGGCAGTAGGCTGCGGTAAACCCATAATCTGAACGGTGCCAGGCTTGGCACCTCCTTCGTCGGTGTGTTCCGAGGTCGCATGTGATCAATCGAAATCCTCAGCCAAGCAAAGGCGGCGCGGAAACGATAACGACTATAAAACAAGCTAGTCCTGTCTCTGCCGATGAGGTCCATGCCGAACTGGAGAGGATCCTCTCGGACAGCGCTTTTGCCACTGCGGAAAAGATGCAGCACTTCCTGCGATTTATAGTTCAAGAAACGCTGGCGGGAAGGGGGGATGCCCTGAACGAGGCGCTCGTCGGCATGGAGGTCTATTCCAGGGGCGGGTCATTCGACCCTCGGCAGGATTCCATAGTGCGCGTCGAGGCGGGGCGGCTGCGTGCCAAGTTGCGTGAATTCTACGAATCACAGGCGGACGGCGGGAACATCCGAATCGAAATCCCGAAAGGCAGCTATAAGCCGGTCTTCAGGGGTAAAAAAGGAACCTCACCAAGAAGGTCACCTCAGAGATTCAACGAACAACGTTCCCCGACAAAAACCATAGCCGTGTTGCCGTTTGCGGATATGAGCCCCCAAAGGGATCACGAATATTTTGGGGACGGCCTGGCCGAAGAGTTGATGTTTGCGCTTTCTCGTCTCCGAAATCTCCGTGTCGTTTCCCAAACTTCGGTTTTCGCGTTTAAAGGGAAGGCCATGGACGTTCGAGAGATAGGCAGGCAACTCGATGTAGAGCACGTTATGGAAGGGAGTGTTCGGAAGGCCGAGCAACAGCTGCGAGTGTCCGTTCGGTTAACCGAAGTTGCCACAGGTTTTCAGATTTGGTCCGAGGTATTTGACCGAACTCTGAACGATATTTTCGAGGTCCAGCAGCAAATATCGAAGGCCGTCGCGGGCGCGCTCCGGATTGCGGTACTGGGTGAGGAGGAGGATCTTCCAGGCCACTCCTGCACGAAGAACCTGAGTGCCTTCAATCACTTCTTGGTCGGTCGCTCGTTTTGGAACAGGCAGACCGAAGCCGCTTTGCACGCCGCGATCGGCCACTTTGAGAAGGCAGTGGCCGAAGACCCCACCTACGGAAGAGCATACTTCGGCATCTCCGATTCTCTGCGCAAGCTCGAGTTTTGGGGTTTGATGCGCACTGGGGACGCGCTTCCGAAAGCGAAGGAGACTGCACGGAAAGCCCTTTCCGTAGAACCCACATTGATCGAAGCAAACCTTCCCCTCGCAGCGATCAGAGCCGTAAATGAGTGGAAGTGGGCCGAGGCTGAGACAATGTTGCAGGGAATACTCACGACCCACCCGGATTCCGCACACGCTCATCAGGTTTATGCAATGATGTGCTTGCTGCCTCTTGGCCGTTTCGACGAAGCAATCGAGCAAATCCATCTAGCTCGGCAGCTCGATCCCTTAGCCTTGCTGACCAACGCTCATGTGGGAGTCGCTTACTATTTCGCAGGCCGTTATGATGAGGCGATCGAGCAATTTCAGGCAACTCTGGAGTTAGAGCCCAATTATCACCTCGCCCACCTCGGTTTGGCGATTGCGCTACAGGAAAAAGGACTACTGAACGATGCCATCGCAACGATCGAGAAAGCGAAGTCGGTCGCGGGCGAGATTATGCCGATTCGGGGGGCTCTCGGAAACTTGTACGCTCGGACCGATCGAAGGCGCGAAGCTGAGTCAGTTTTGAATGAACTGTTCACCCTGGAATCCGTCAGATACATTTCTCCGTTGGATTTCGCCCTGGTCTATACGGGACTGGGACGAAATGCCGAATCCCTCGCATGCCTCGAAAAGGCAGCCGCAGAACGCTGTGGCCGACTCTCGTGGGCCCTCATCGACCCACGACACAAGAACCTCCGATCCGATGCAAGATTTCAGGAAGTAACCGGGCGCGTTTTCCCCGGTCGGTAAGCGTCTGCGGGCGGTGCCTGCCACGTTTGCCGTTAGAAACTGTCTTCGGATGTCCGACTTCGACTCTCTCATTCTCTGTACGTTACTGACGTGACCGAAGTAGCCGTTCCTAACAGCTAGAAACTTCCAGCACTGTCCGATCTGTGTGAGGCTGTCTGCACCCGTTCGGCGACGCCCAGGGATAGCTTTTGCGGGGGTTGATCCGATGCCCAGTCTTTTTAAGACATATCTTCAGCATGCTGAGGTAATCCGTGAGAAGCGCAAAACCGCTGGAAGGAGAGCTAACTGGAAAAGAACCCAGGAGCAGTACGCGCAGTCAGGTCATTTCACCCAACGAGGTCCGTTCCGAGCTCGCGAAGGTCCTTGCCAGCAGCTTCTTCTCCACCGCGGATCGGATGAGGCGATTCTTGCGGTTAGTGGTTGAGGAGACCTTGGAGGGTAGGGGTGACAATCTCAATGAATTGCTGCTTGGGATGGCTGTTTATGACCGGGATAAGAAATTCGATCCACGTGTGGACTCAATCGTCCGCGTAGATGCGGGCCGGCTTCGCGCGAAGCTCAGGGAGTTTTATGCCTCCGACGGTGCGGGCGGCTCGATCCGCATCGAAATCCCCAAGGGCAGTTATAAACCCATGTTCAAGAGGCACCAAGACAACGATACGGGACCCGCGCAGCGGCTCCGGGAGAAGGGTACAGACGCGACGATGTCGCTCGCTGTCTTGCCATTCGTAGATGTAAGTCCTCAAAGAGGTCATGTGCTTCTCGCCGGCGGCATCGTCCAAGAGTTAATTCATCGGCTCTCCCTCATTTCCAACTTCCGCGTGGTCTCGTTGACCTCGGTCCTAGCTCTCAAAGGCAAACAGGTCGACGTCAAAGAGATGGGCCGGCAACTGGGTGTCGAATTCTTTGTCGAAGGCAGCGTCCTCAGTGCGAAGCGCAGGGTCCGCGTTTTGATTCGGCTCACCGACGTCGCCACCGGCTTTCACACCTGGTCCGAAATGTATGTATTTGCATCGAGCGACCCCTTGACCGTTCTGGAAAGGATCTCAAAGTCCATTGCCGATACGTTGGCTGCCAGACTTGGAGCGCGCACCTCGGTGCGCAGAAACAAAAGACCTTCGTAGATAAGCTGTTCTCAGAGGCTTTTTTTGTCAGTGGGTTGCCATTGGGCGGATAATCCGCGCAGACCGTTAGTAACTCAACTCCCTGCAGGACTAACCGTTAGAAACTTCCCGAGCGAATGGCCTGGCGCCACACTTCGGGCATACGTCAAAGTGTTTAGTTTTCAGCTGTCATGTGTATATGCACCTCAAATAACGCTGGGGGCCACGCTCTCGCTCTGCAAGGAACTGAGTCTTGTGCGTGCTTTAATCTGCGAAAAGCGGCGCGTGCCGTCACGCAGCTCTTTGACAGCGCCCTAAAACCGACGAAAGTCCGGTCCACACAATCTTCCCTTCTCGTGGTTGTCGCAAGGTTGGCGCCTGTTCCCATTGGGAGGCTCGCGCAGCTTCTTGTAATTGACCGCACGACGCTGACTCGCAGCTTGTGTCTCACGAAAAAACTTGGTTTGGTCGCGATTTCGCGCCGTTCAAGCATGCGGCAAAAATTTGTTACCCTCTCGCCGAAAGGCTCCAAAGCGCTTGAAAATTGCTTGCCCCTGTGGCGAGAGGCACAGCAAAGTTTCGTCGACCAGGTGGGAAGCAACATTGGGAGTCCATGCGACAGGAACTCGCGAAGCTGCCCAATGCGGCGCTTACCCTGGAAAAGGCAACACAGATAGGGAATATAAGACCAAGGCCGCCCGGAAACTGGGGCTAAGACCGCGAGGAGCTTGCGAAACCGAGGATCAAGGAGTGCAAATGCAACCGGGTCACATGCTCCCAAGCAGCGGGTCGGCAAAGACGGTTCCTTCCGGAGTAGCCGGGCATGTCCGGCCGCAACTGCTGTGCGAAGCAACCTGCCCCGATCCAGCTCAGCTCCCAAGTCCCCCGGCACGAATACTTGCAAGGCAAGTCGTAGGGGTCGACGACTGTGCAGCACGAATGACCAAGAGCCAATCTTTTGCCCAAAGACCAAGGTCACACATTTTCTTCCGCGCCAAGAACGGAGATGCCAAGCAGTCAGCTGGAAATGAACACATAATCCGGATGAATGCGGAACAGGGCGCGCGATGTTGTCCCAACCAAAGTTGAGCGGGAGCTAAGTTCCTTCGATCTTGATTTCTCGACGCTCAACGATAAGGCAAGGACTCTCAACGTAACCGTCGTGCTGCCGCTAACGCCTGGCAGTGCAGCTCTCACTCGAGAAGAGACAGACGCTCCTCTGTTCAGAGGAAAGTGCGTGCCCTCACCGGATGGTCCTCTTCTAGTGGCTCACGCGAGCTGTCTTTCGCATCCGAGTCAATGACTCAGGGTCTCGCTGTTCACTGGCAAGCGCCCTGAAGGAGGTGAGTATACCGTGGGGAACTCGATAGGCTCAGCCGCTCTACGTGACGCGACCGCTGCAAAACCGAAGTTTCCGGAAAGCGGATTTCCCGAAATTATTCGGGCCAAGCATAAGCTGAGAATCTTATGGGACCTTCAGAATGGGTCAAGCAGGTTTGGCGAAATACGGAGAAGGATCAGTTTGGGGGGCGCGGATACAAAAATCGTTGCTGCCAGGGTGCTCAGCCGGGAACTCAAGGCTCTGGTCGGGCTAGGGCTCGTCCATCGAAAAGCCTATAACGAGATCCCCCCAAGAGTGGAGTATCGATTGACCAGTGTCGGACGATCATTGCTGCCCGTGATTGCGAAGATTCTCGATTGGGGAACGAGACACCCGGCATCGATCTCCGCACCAAAAGTCTCCTCCTTAAAGGGAACTTCACGAGTGGTGAACGGCAGGATGCGCTCCGATCAGCAGTACAAGATCCTCACCACGGTTCCGACAGGAACATTGGATGCGTCTCAGGACTATAGCAAAGGACGCTTCTATGGGAAGAAGCCAACCGAAGAATCCTTGCGAAGAGCGATCGCCTACTTTGAGCGGGCTATCGAAAAGGACCCCCTCCACGCGCTCGCGTTCGCGTCCCTGTCGGACGTCTACTCCATGTTGGCCTTCTTCGATTTAGCTCCTCCCCAAGAAGTGCTTCCCAAAGCCAAGGAGGCCGCCCTCAGGGCCTTGGAAATCGACGATGAATTGGCCGAGGCCCACACTTCGCTCGCGGGAGTGATGAAGGTTTACGATTGGGATTGGCGAGGTGCGGAGTGTGAATATCGACGGGCGCTGGAGTTGAATCCGAAGCATCCGGACGCGCACCGGCGATACGCTGATTTCCTTTCCGCGATCGGCAGGCACCCCGAAGCCCTTCGCGAAAACCGAAAGGCCCAGGAACTCGATCCTCTTTCCTGTGCAACTAGCATGGAAGCCGCCTGGAATCTATATATGGCGAGGGAATACAGAACGGCGGCGCAGCAGGCGCTCAAGACCTTGCGGATGGAACGAAACTACGCCCCCGCTCACTTCGCTCTGGCTCTCGCTTACGAGCGCATGGGGAAGTCCAAAGAAGCCATGGCCGCCTTCGAGAAAACTCGGTCCCTCTCCGGCAGCAACCCGGCCACAATTGCCGGGCTCGGTCACGCCTCGGGCCGCGCCGGCCAAAAAGCAGAAGCCAGAGGTTTTTTGAAGGAATTACACGTCATCTCAAAACGCCGATACGTTTCGCCTTATTGCTTTGCGCTAATCCATGACGGCCTGGGCGAAAAAGACCGAGCACTAGATTGGCTCGAAGAGGCGGTCACCAGTCGCGATGTCTGGCTTGTTTGGCTTAAGACCGATCCTAGATTTGACGGATTACGGGGTGACCCCCGCTTTCGAAATCTACTCGGCCGCGTCGGCTTGCCGGCGTGAAGACAACACAGACTGGAACACTCTCCAAACCGGAACGACTTGTTTCGATCACTAGGGGAGGGGACATCATGGCACGAAGAGCGTTGCAAATCTTATTGGGCACAAGCGGTATGTTGATGCTCTTTCGATTCGGTGGGCCAGCGTTGATTTTCGGAGCTACGGGACCGGGTCCTTTTGGTAATCGCTGGGTTGCAGAGGGGGCAACCGCGACTCGGCTTCTAGATGCTGACCTCCGCTTTTTCGGTGCCATGATACTTGGGCTGGGCGTAATCTTCTTTTGGATGATTGCAAGAATCGAAGCGTCTGGACCGTTGATCTATATTCTTTCAGTTGCCGTAGCCGTCGGCGCGGCAGCAAGAATCTATGCGCGCATAGCGTATGGTAGCGCGGGAACTGCAGGGGCCATACCGATCGCAATCGAGTCGATTATCCCGATCCTGCTAATTCCGCTTCGCTACTATGTCGGAAAGGACACCCAGAAACAGTGAAACCACAGCAACATATCCGACAAGCGGACTGCGGTCGGTGAATGCCACCGTCTCTGCGCACGGGTTCATAGTACAACTGCGACGACTGACAGCAGGGACGAAAATGTTCAGCATAATGGCTAGGGTCGACCCTTAGGGATAAACAACATGGACGACGCAATTACGATCGAAACAGAGATGTTCGAACATCGGGAAGTGAAACCACACTTTATCAATCCCTGTTGCTTCGGCGAAGATTTTGCGGCATGGCTGAAACGACAGCTGTCGCCTCTGACAGATGAGGGTTTTACCTTTTCGGAGCCTATTCAAGAGGACTACGGCTGGGGTTTCTGGGCTTGGCATGGGAAGGCCCCCTTCTGGGTAGCCATGTCTTATGTCGGTGATGGGCCTCAAGAACCTCCTGCGCAATGGGTGGTTTCTGTCAGTTACGATGCCGGGTTGAACTTTATCAAACGCCTGTTTCACAAGCCTGATTCCCGAGCCTTCGTGCAGTTACGAGATCGAGTCTGGCAGAGCCTCCAATCAAACAGTGCGATCAAACCGATCGAATTGTAAAAGCACTTTTTATCAGCGCGAGCTACAATAACTCGCCAGGCGAAAGGGAAGCGGGCTCTGCAAGGATGCAACCATGCCCAGGGATAGTCTGGCCTGCCCCAACGGAGAGCATCGGTCCTCCATTTCACGCTGAGCCAAGACAAGTTCTTTGAGCCCGGGCTTCAGAACTTTCACTGCATCCGCCTTGCCCACTCTCCCTATCAACAACCGCGTGACTGAAGTGGGTACTTTCAGCTCTCGCGTCGGGCCAAAACCCTTCTAATCTTGTCCATTTTGACAACCACCCAAGATTGTCGATTGTCCTTGGTTTTGAAAGAGTAGTCCGTCCACACAATGCGCTTGACTACCCTTCTCATCGCTTCGAGGCCCTCGATTTCGGTATGACTGTCGCTAAGGCACTTGTCCTCTTGCGATGTATATAACGGCAGCAGGTTCAGGTCCTGCATCTTCGCCGGAGGTGTTAACCTCACGCCGTCGATTGATTTGATTCGGTACGGAACACCTCGCGGCATTCTGCTGGTCGAGGCGGGATCCGTCTGTAAGAAAAAAACTCGGCCAACGATCCCCTCACAGAACGCTTCGTAATTCGAATATAAGACGATCAATGTCAACGCTTCTATTTTGCCGAACCAACTTCTCGAACATCCCGGCCCTCCATGGAATTTGGGGCCGTCACTCAGCCAACCCCAACTTGACTTTTGCGCCCTCGGGTAGATCTCTCGTCTGTATCGCTAGATCGGCCTTAAATCGCATACCCTCCAAAGCACTGCCGGCCCAAAGATTTTCGACCTTGTACTCACCGCCCAAGAAAAATGGCGTCTTCGGCATCAAGCGCTTTCCCGAAGGCAGCGGCCCGTTCTTCGCTTGCCATTCATGTGCCAATGGCCAGCCTGTTCCACCTTGTGGTTCGAGAGAATCACCCGGGCCCACGCTTCAAGAGAATCGGCCACAAAGGTTGTCCCGCCGGTCTCTGCGTGAAATCGCAGAAGATGGTTCTGTTTTCGAGACAAGCAAAACTGATCCTGAAAAATATCTTCGGCAAAGAAAAGCAAGCCTTCCGCCAAATCTCGATACTCGCCTCGCCAGAGCGAGCCATCATTCCACGCTTGCAGTCCGGTCTCTGGATCAGATGTCACGGGAAAAACGTGAAGAGCCGACTCAAAAGCATAAAAGCCGTTCTTGAGCTGCAGCATATGGAATAGGCTTGCGCCAAGGACATAAGCATCGAGAAATTCTGGCATCGTGTCTGGCCTTGGAGCCAGCGCATTGCCGCTCATTGAAATCAGTTCTTCTATCGCCGTCATTGTTGCCTCTTTGATTCTGGTTCGGCCTCTTGCCGGGCCTTTTTCTCTCTCCGAGCGTGCGTCCTTTATTTGCTGTCCGAGGCTGGCTGCACCACTGTTACTTGACTAGCTCCAAGGGCAAAAACATCACGTCACTACTCCTCTCCAATGGGGCTCTACACTTACGCAGGCACTCATAGTTGACATGTATCATCGTAGCGGGCCCCTATCCCGGAATAGCCCAAGAACGACGAATTGCGTTCAGGGTATCGTCGAGACCATGGGTGATCCACAGGAACCGCAGCAGAAACCATCCATCCTCTCGATATGTGCTAGGCATCAGATGGCGAGTGGTTTCCAGCAGCCTTACTACCCATAGTCTTCCATCAATGCGATATGGCCCAAGGCGATACCGAAGGTAAAAAATCGCCATGAAGGGCGCCTCCACAAGAGCGCACTCAAACCAGAAGACCACTCTCGACATCGGCTTAGGCCGTACAAAGTTTCCGCCAGCCGGGACGGCTGCGCGCAGCAGGGCGGCCATTGCCGAGTTATAACGCCTGACATATTCAACCTGTAATCTGCTGGGGGGCTGATCGCTCGGGAGCGCGAGCAGTCGCACATCGCGGTCAACATATAGCGGTTCCCCAGCAACCTCGGCAAGGTCTTTTGGGACTTGAACCGCGGAGCCGGAGGAGGCGACAGCTAAAAAGCGCGAGTCGCCTCCTGCGAAGGCGTTGATCGCATCTCTTGAGGCATCCGCTGTCGCATAGTTAATGTCTCGCTTGTACGCAGCCACGGCTGCAGCCAGGACCAGCATGACCGCGAAACAGGCCAGCAGTGCCGGCAATCCTCGGCGGCGTTCGATTATTTCTCGATTCGACGACCCCGATTGAAGCGTACCGGTCCTCTTCCAAGCGGCTCCCCATTCTCTGACTCGCAGTTTCGGAATGCCCATTGGTCAGTAGCTGATCCCCTTTCGCCGTCCGTTGGAAATTAGAAAGCTTCGACCAGAACGAGTGACACATCATCAGCGGCTGGCCCCTGTGCCAGTTCACGACTCGGTTGAGAATTTGTTGCTTCTTCTCGGCCGGGGGCAAACTGGATGCGTCCCATACAATTTTTAAGAGTCCGCCGATGCCAAGCATCTCTTTCCCGAACTGAAAAGTCTATCGGTATAGCATGCGAGATCCGGCCCCTTCCTGAACAGCGATTTCAATCATCCCGAAGGTCATCGATTCTTGCGCGTCTCTCGCCGCCTACATGGAGTTCCTCACGGGATCCCACCTTCGCCATCTCACGAAATCCACAACGAAAAATGCACCGCTTCTGATTCTGGTGGTGCAGCTTGGCGCAGATTACGCAACTCGAACCGCGCCTCCAGCGGTACAACTCCCCTGCGGCCAGCATTCCGATCGGTGGAGCCGTGAAGTAGAGCCACCATTCCTTCCACACGTGGGATAACAGCGCCGAACCTAAGGTGCGTGCCGGGTTCATGCTCATTCCGGAAAGGGGCGCTTCAAGAGTGATATAGACAGCTAGCAAAATTCCGGACAGGATTCCGGTAAAGGCCGGAAACGACTTGCCGTTGGACGCAACGAGAATCAGGGTCATAAGGAGAAACGAAATAAGCAGCTCAGCGGCGAAGGCCGCAAGCGTCCCGGACCGGCCGGGCACGGTTACCGCATAGTTCACCGCCGGATGCGAAATCCAAGGATTCAGAAGGACCGCAGACACCAGCACGCCGGCGGCCGCACCCGCAAACTGGGCAAGAACATAGAAAAAGGCGTCGGTCGGCGTCAATTTGCCGAGCCGAAGATAAGTGACGGTTACCGAAGGATTGAGGTGCGCACCGGACTGTTTTCCCCAAGGTGAGTAAATGAGCCCGATCGCTGTGAGCCCCATCGCGATACCGATCATCATCCGGCGAACGAGCGCGTTGGAAATCCACTGCCGGATGGGAGAGCCGGGGTGTTCGATCACGGTGGTAAAGACGCACGCCGATATCATGAAAAGGCCAAGCCCGGCGGCCTCCATCAGATACTCACGCCAATGATCGTTCGGTCCTTGCTCCACGCGCGTGCCTACCCACCGGTCGCAAAACCGGGGTACAGCGTCATGCCTCCATCCACAAAAACGCTCGCGCCGTTGATGTAATCGGCTTGATCCGATGCAAGGAACGCGGCAACCCTTCCGATATCTTCCGGTTCACCAATCCGCTTGTAGGGAACCAACGTCATCAGCGCTCTGTAGGCATCCGGTGTCGCCCATGCGTCCGTATTTATAGGAGTCCGGATCGCTCCGGGACAAATACTGTTGACGCGGATCCGGTACGGGGCTACTTCTTGCGCAATACTTTTCATCAGGAGCATCACGCCGCCCTTCGAAGCGGCGTAATTCACGTGTCCCGCCCACGGGATCGTTTCATGGACCGAACTGACGCAGAGGATCTTGCCAGCGGAAACCGACACTTCCTTGACGACTCCCCGCCGCTTGAATTCGCGAACCGCTTCCCGGGCACAGAGAAACTGGCCCGTGAGGTTCACTCCAATAACGGTGTTCCATTGCGTGAGGGTCATTTCTTCAAGACTTGCGTCCCTTTGCAGCCCGGCGTTGTTGACCAGGATGTCGATAGTGCCAAATTCTCCGATCATCATCGCGAACATAGCTTTAACCTGTGTTTCCTGCGATACGTCGGCTTGAATTGCCAAGCCGCGCACACCATGGCTAGCAATGGACCTTACAACGTCCTGTGCGGGAGGATCGTCCCGAACGTAGTTCACGGCCACGTCCGCGCCGGCTTCCGCGAGCGCGATAGCGACCGCCTTCCCGATTCCCGAGTTGGCTCCCGTCACCAGCACTTTCTGTCCTTTGAGCAGTTTCGGGATCCGGCAGTTCGGCACGACGGCTGGTGGGAGTTTGGTCTTTTCCGCTTCGATTGGCATAATCGGCACTCCTGTAATCAAGATTCCCGCTCGAAAATCCTGCCCACCGGGCTGTGGTTTTAACCTCTTATTTCAAACCCGCAATCCCGCACTCTTGGTCGTCGTGTCCTCGGGCGATCCTTCGCCACACCTTCCTGTTTCTGCCGCCGGTGTCCTCAGGCGAATTTCCGTCTCCACGGACACTACCGCTGACCAGGCGCGCAGCAATTCGCCAACGGTCCACGCCTGGGCGAAGCAGCCGCGAGGGGAAAAGGGCGCGTCACCGTCGAAAATTTCACCGACACTGCCCAAGCCGTAGGCGTGTATTTGTCTGCCGAGCGGTTCCAGAAACGACGCGGCGCGAACCGGGTCGCCGTGCACGCGGAGATGCGCTAAGACGAACGGACCGAGCAGCCAGCCCCAGACGGTTCCCTGATGGTAGGCTCCGTCGCGTTCCCGCGGGTCACCCGAATATCGGCCGCGGTACTCCGCGTGACCCGGCGCAAGGCTTCGCAGCCCATGCGACGTGAGCAGATATCGCGCACATGTATCCACCACGGCACGTTGCTGCTCATGCGTTAATGCACTTTCCGGCAGGGATACCGCGAAAATTTGATTTGGACGCACGGAACAATCGAATGGCTCAGGACCATCCACTACGTCATAGCAGCATTTTGCGGACTCATTCCAAAATCGCTGAAAACTGCCGCGAACGCGGCCGGCAAGGACTTCATAGGTCTCCGTCGGCGAACCCACAACTTTTGCGAATCCCGCCATCGACACCAGCGCATTCAGCCACAGCGCGTTGACCTCAATCGGCTTCCCCATTCGCGGCGTGACCACCCACTCCCCAACCTTCGCATCCATCCAGGTCAGTTGCGCGCCGGCGACGCCTGCCTGAAGAAGGCCGTCTTCGGGGTCGACACGGATCCCGAACCGTGTACCACGTTGATGCCATTCCACGATCTCCGCCAGAACCGGAAACAGTTCCCGCAACAATTCCTCATCGTGGGTTGCCGCGAAATACTGCCGTAACGCTTCGAAGTACCAGAGGACGGCGTCGACTGTGTTGTATTCGGGTTTGCCGGATGCATCGGGAAAAACGTTCGGCAGCATGCCCCGGTCGACGAACCTCGCAAATGTTCGCAGGATGCTGCGAGCGATTTGGGGACGACCGGTTGCCAGCGTGAGACCCGGCAGGGCGACCATCGTGTCACGCCCCCAGTCGCCAAACCAGGGATAACCAGCGATCACCGAACAAGCGTCAGGCTCATCGGGAAGGCGTCGACTGACAATGAATTGGTCCGCCGCCAGAACCAGTTGCTTCACCCAGAGAGGGGCCTCCCTTCTCGACGGCGGTCCAGCGGTCGTCCACAGTTTCAGGAGGCCCTCTTGATGTGCCAGGTTCGATTCGTAGGAAGCGTCCCCGCCCAGTTTGCAGCCGGGTTCGTCCGTGCAGGCAACCGTCACCGACTCACCTTCCCGCAACTCTACCCGGAACGTGCCGGCATGGAGGTGGTCTTCGCGGTCGTCGAGTCCTCGCTTGCGCTCCGCGGCCAAGTCGAAGTTTCGATACCAGACATGGGCGAGTTCTACGGCAGCGGTCGAGCTCAAGATGTAAAACGGCTTCGCTCCTTCAAAGGCGACAACGCGCAAACCGTGTTCGATGCGGTCTACCTGCATCTGCCAGTCACCTGCATGCGTCGCCGCGTGGTAGTCCCGGTAATTCACAAAGGCCTTCAAATCAAGACGAAGAGGGCCCCTCGAGAAGAGCACCGAGTATTCCACGAACGTGGTATTCGCACCGCCCTGCATGAAAATGCGCTTTTCGAGCCGCGCATCGGCGCACGCAAACGTCCAGACCGGGCAGCTCCCTTCAAGTCGGAATCTTTCCAAGTTGATATACCCCCGGGGGTTCACGGTCCCATCCACCCAGCGACAAGTGGAAAGTGCATACTCGGACTCGTCGTAAAGTGCGGTCTCTTCGAGTCCCACCACCAGGAGCGTGCGGCCAAGTGGCGGGGCAAGCGCTGCCACCAGCAGACCGTGGTAGCGGCGCGTGGCCAGACCGGCAACGGTTCCGGAAGCGAATCCTCCAATCCCATTGGTTACCAGCCATTCCCGCTCAACGGCGGGTCCAAGCGAACAGCAGACCTCACGGCCAAAGTCGACCGTCACCGGCACTGGCCTCGATGCATCTTTGTTCTCACTCACCCGAGTGCTCTCAACCATGTTTTTGCCCGCCGCTGACTTGCTCCTCGTATTCCTGGGCTCGATCTCGCCTCTCGTTACTCGCCATTCTGCTCTATGAGCTTGGCGACCAGGCCGGTCCAGCCCGTCTGGTGGCTCGCACCGATCCCCGCGCCGTTGTCCCCGTGGAAGTACTCGTGAAACTGGATCAACTCTCGCCAATGGGGATCACCTTGAAATCTTTCAAGGCCCCCGTAAACGGGCCTGCGCCCCGATTCGTCCCGCAGGAATATCCGGATAAGCCGGCGCGATAGGTCTGCCCCCACATCGCGAAGATCCGCCAGCCGGCCGGACCCGTAAGGACACTCGACTTTCATTTCTCCTCCGAAGAAGTGATGAAACTTCTGAAGGGACTCAATTAACAGGTAATTCAGGGGGAACCAGATGGGCCCGCGCCAGTTTGAATTTCCCCCAAAGAGTCCGCTGTTCGATTCGGCGGGCTGATAGTCCACCCGGTATTCGCGGCCATTGACGTGAAGAACGTAGGGGTGGTCGCGGTGAAACTGCGAAAGTGCGCGAACGCCATAGGGCGAAAGGAACTCACCTTCGTCCAGCATGAAACGCAACACACGTGGCACCCGTTCCGCGTTGACAATCGAGAGAAGCCGCCTGACGTTTCCATCCGGTGTGGGCGCGACGGTAACGTTGCCCCGCAACTGCGGCCGGTTTTCGATGAACCAGAGCAGCCGTTTCTTAAACCCGGGCAGTGCGTCGACAATTTCCGCTTCCAGCGTTTCCACGGCGAACAGCGGGATCAAACCGACGATCGATCGCACCTTCAGTTTGTGACGTTCGCCGTCCGGGAGGTGCAGAACGTCGTAGTAGAAGCCGTCTTCTTCGTCCCACAGTTCGATGCCATGACCGCCCCGGTTATTCATTGCATCGGCGATATAAACAAAGTGCTCAAAAAATTTGCTGGCCATGTCTGCGTAAGTCCGGTCTTCTTTCGCTAACTCCAGTGCGATGGCCAACATGTTCAGGCAGAACATCCCCATCCAGCTTGTACCGTCGGACTGTTCGATATGTCCCCCCGTGGGCAGCGGCGCGGAGCGATCGAAAACACCGATGTTGTCGAGCCCCAGAAAACCGCCCTGGAAAACATTCATCCCCTCGGCGTCTTTGCGGTTGACCCACCAGGTGAAATTCAGCAGCAGCTTCTGGAAGACCCGGGCGAGGAAGGCCCGGTCCGCCCGGCCGCGAATCCGCCGTTCAATCTTGTAAACCCTCCAGGCCGCCCACGCATGAACCGGTGGGTTAACGTCGCCGAACGCCCACTCGTAGGCCGGTATTTGGCCGTTCGGGTGGATGTACCACTCGCGAAGAAACAGGAGTAACTGCTCCTTGGCGAAATCCGGATCGATCAGGGCAAGGGTTACACAATGGAAGGCCAGGTCCCATGACGCATACCACGGATACTCCCACTTGTCGGGCATCGAGATGACATCTTCGTTGTAAAGGTGCTTCCATTCGTGATTTCGGCCCGCTTCGCGCTCTGCCGGAGGCACCGGACCGCAGGGATCACCCGTGATCCAAGCGCTCACATCGAAGTGATAAAACTGCTTGGACCAGAGCAAGCCCGCGAAGGCTTGGCGTTGAACTTCCGCTGCATCTCGACTGCTGGCTCGGCCGATGCGGCCGGCGTAAAATTCATCCGCTTCTGCTACTCTCCCGGCAAAGACATCGTCGAAGGCTTTGCCGAACGGTTGTGATCCCGCGAGCACAAGCGTTGGCGCCGACTGACGCGAGACCGCGGGCTCCTTGTCCGTCAGCCGCAGCCGGATGGACAGGTCTTCGCCCGGCCGGATTTCCCGCCGGTATCGAGCAGAAGCCTTGGTGCCCCGGCCCTCAGAATTCACACCCTCGCGTGCGCTGTGAATCACGTAGTCATGGATTCCGTCCTTGACGAAAGACGTCCGGTTGTCGGCTCCGAAAAGCTTTTTATTGTTGGTTTCATTTTCCGTGAAGAGCAGCTCCGGCGAACCTTCACAGATCAGCCACCGTCTGCCGTAGCGCGTTTCGGACAATTCGACCACGGCAGCGTTCTCGCCGGTTGCCGTTTTCGTAAGACTCGGCCGTTGTGTTCCATCACCCCAGGCCCATGTGTTGCGAAACCAGATAGTCGGCAAGACGTGGAGCTCTGCTGTTTCCGGTCCGCGATTGTAGGCCGTAATCCGGATAAGGATGTCTTCCGGGGCGGCCTTTGCATACTCAACGAAAACATCAAAATAGCGGTTGCCATCAAAGGCGCCCGTGTCTGCCAGCTCAAATTCGAATTCGCTTCTGTTCCGCTTCCGATTCTCTTCGACAAGCCTCGCGTAAGGAAAATCCACTTGCGGGTACTTGTAGAGAAACTTCATGTACGAGTGCGTGGGGGTCGAATCCAGGTAGTAGTAATATTCCTTCACGTCCTCGCCGTGATTGCCCTCATTGCCATTCAATCCGAACAATCGTTCCTTCAGAATCGGATCTCGCCCATTCCAAAGAGCAAGCGCGAAACAGATGACCTGGTGCCGATCGCAAATCCCCGCAAGCCCATCCTCGCCCCAGCGATAAGCCCGCGACCGCGCGTGCTCGTGCGGAAAATAATCCCAAGCCGAGCCGCCCGCGCTGTAGTCTTCGCGCACGGTTCCCCACTGTCGCTCACTGAGGTACGGTCCCCATCGTTTCCAATGGGCACTCCGTTGGCGCGACTCTTCGAGTCTCTGCTCTTCGGCACCCGGTAAGCCGTTTCGTTTGGTTGGCTTCTTCATCGAATCTTCAGGCCTGCTTGGCTGCCGGACCTCCCGCGATGACGCCCAGCGCTGCCCCGTAAACCAAATGAGCCACCAGGGCGGCCACGGCGCTCTCGGTCCCACCCATCTGCGCGCCGAAAAACCCCCCGCCAATCATCGGCAGCGTTACCGTCTCGAGTCCCAGCCAAAAGATGACGCCAGACAAAAGGCCCTTTTGCCACGGCGCTCCCGGCAGGAATCGGAAGAACAGGAATGCATATACGAGCGCAAAGACAATCGAACCTGTCAAGAAATGTATGACCATTCCCCCGATGGGGCCCCCGCCGGTCATATCCCCCAGCTTGCCTGGCACGTCCATCTTTTGGCCGGTCATCACCGGCGCCACAAAACGCATCATCAGAGTGAGTAGAACAGTGCCCACAAACCCGCCGACGATTGCCTTCCCAATGTTCGGATTCACTTGGCCTCCTTTTCTCACTCCTAAGGTTCAACCACTTCCATGGCGTGTCCGTCCGGATCGCGCACCAACAGTCCGGCATGGAAACCGAGTTCGGCCTTTGGAATCGCCACAATGCCGGAAGAAATGAAAGGGTATCTTCGATCCCAGAGCCGTCGCGCCAACGCTCCGATATTCCCTGCGAGGAGCCGGGTCTGGTGATGAGCGACGTCGTTCGCGTGTTCATCCGCCGGCGCCGCACGTCCCCCGGGCGGGGTCAGGTATTCCAGAAGCTCAATGCCGGGGCCGGAAGCGGTTTTCAAACTGGTGATGCGGAGATGGGCGCCGAACACGTTGTTCAAATGTTCCTGTTCCGAGCCATAGTTTTCGCTCTCGCTGGCGACGAGGAAACCGAGCGTGTCCCGGTAAAAGTGCAAGGTCGCATCGGTGTCGCCCACGACGATTGCCGTATGATCAATACCCAGGAAGAGCTGGTCATCGTGCGCCTGATGCCACTTGAGATCTCCCTTGTCGGGCGGAAACTGAAGAACTTCCAGAGGATGGCCATCGGGATCCGCAAAGTAAAAGGCCCGTATGCCCGCAGCCGGGTGTATGTACGCCGGAAGAGTTTGCGGGCCGGAAGACACCTGCTGCGCCTTGTTCTGGCGGAGCCAAGCATAGGCTTTATCCATATCATTCGTGATGATGGCGATATGCTGGAACCATCGATCGTTACTGCCGGACTCCGCAGGAGCAGGCCGCCCTTTCGGTGTCAGATATTCCGTGAGCTCGATGAATTCGCCCCCCAGGCGCATGCGAACGACCCGCATGCGCAGGCCAAACACTCCTTCCAGATGTTCATAATCGCCTCCGCTCAGCTCTACGTCGGAAATCTTCGTGAACGACAGCACGCGAGAATAGAAATCCAAAGAACGGTCCATATTGGAGACCGTCATTCCCACTGATTCCACCGATTGGACGACAGCGTCGTGACCGACAGACTCCTGGCCAGTCTGCGGAAGACCACCTGCACCGAGGTCGCGAGCCGGCCAGAGCGCCAACGCGCAGACCAACGCTCGCACCACGCAGCCAGCCGGATGTCGCGCTCCGTCGCTCGAAGCTATCGTGCCCCCGCGTTTTCCTCGTCGCCTGTGCAGCATGGCTTTGTGAATACCCCGCCTCACTTCAAACGTTCCCGCAGGTGATCCGCCACCCGCAGCGCGTTGGCCATAATGGTCAACGCGGGATTCACGGCCCCGCTGGAAGGGAAAAAACTTCCATCGACGACATAGAGGTTGTCCAATTCATGAGCCTTGCAATTCACGTCCAGCGCCGATGTCCTCGGATCCCTGCCAAAACGGATCGTTCCGTTCTGGTGCGCAACCCCGGCGAGCGGAATGCGCTGTCCGGCGAACAAATTCCTGGAGAACAACCCTTCATGGCACTCGTGCCCGTGCACGGCGCACTTGCTCTGCCGTTTCATCAACTGTTCGAGCCGCGATATCAAACGCTTGTGCCCCTCTTCGTTATTTGGCTTGTAACGAAGGGTGATTCTTCCATCAGATCCGACGGTAACCCGATTGTTGGGATCCGGCAGATCCTCCGAAGTCAGCCAGAAATCCATCGAATGGGCGGCCATCATTTCCAGGGTCCACCGTGGTGCCATCGCGGGGGCGCCTGCTTTTAATGATTCGCCGTCGAGTTTTCCCACAAACGAGATATGACCCATCGGGTACGGCCATTCTTTTTCTCCGAAATAGAAATCATTGACGGCCAGCGTCTTCTGGAAAACGGTTGGATTGGGACACTTGGAGACAGCCATCAGAACCGAATTGACGTGGCCCATGTAGTGCCGACCGACAACATCGGAACCGTTGGCAAGGCCGTGCGGGTGCTTCTCGTTTGCGGACCGTAACAGCAGCGCCGCTGAGTTGATCGCCCCGCAGGAAACGACGATGATGTTTGCGGAATACTCCTCAGATACACCATTCCGCTGGACACGGACACTGGTTACCTCCCGCCCCGTTGGACTGGTCTTTATGTTCTCGACGTAAGCGTTGGTCAGCAGCTGGACGTTCGGAAATCGCAATGCCGGATCCACGCACACGACTTCGGCGTCCGATTTTGCATGGACCAGGCACGGAAACCCGTCGCAAGTTTCACAGCGAATACACTTGCTGCCGTGCCTGTCCTCCTCATCCAGCTGGATGCCGAGCGGCACGTGAAACGGCTTCAGCCCCATGCGGGCAAAGTCATCGCTCAATTGTTGTATCCGTGCTTCGTGGCTGACGGCCCGGTGGAGATAGGGTCCGCTCGAGGGCGGTTCCGTGGGGTCCGCTCCACGTTCGCCGTGTACGTGATACAGGTGCTCAGCCTTCAGGTAATAGGGTTCCAGGTCTTCGTAATCGATGGGCCAGGCAGGCGAAACGCCTCCGGAGTGGCGCAGCTCGCCAAAATCTTCTTCCCGCAATCGGAAAAGGGCTGCCCCGTAGAACTTCGTATTTCCACCAACGTAATAGTTCGTGTGTGGGTGAAGGGGTTGCCCCGCCCCGTCCCGCCAGATTTCTTTCGCCTGATATTTCCCTTCGACATTGACGGCCCGCGGATTCCAGTTGTTCTTCTCACGCGGTACGTAGTCGCCTCTCTCCAAAAGCAGGATTCGCTTGCCCAAGGGAGCGAGGGCGTAGGCCAGCGTACCCCCGCCGGCACCAGTGCCGATGATGATGACGTCGAATTGATTCTCAGCGAGCAGGTTTGGCTCCCAACGTAAAGGAAGGGCGCTCCGGCTGCGCCTTCCCAGTTTCCGGCGACTGCGCTCCCTGGCTAGCTGCGCCGTTGTCGGCCAAATCGAAAGCTTCACTCTGTGACACGCCGGTGGATCGCAGGATCATGAAATGGACCAAATCCTTCGCGAAAAGGAGGTCCAGGCCCCAATCCAACGCAACGCGCAGCTTCTTCTCGAGGCGAGGCAGTTTGCTCAAATAGATGGTTCGCCAGAGAACCCAGGCGATAAACCCGGAAAAATTGAAACCCAGGATGCTGGCAACGCCCGTTCTTCGTCCGGTCGCCGCCAGCATTCCGATCATCGAATACCGGAACGGTCTTTTCTCGCCGCCACGAATTGCGGCTATGACGTTTTCGGCCGCCGTCTTCCCCTGACGCATGGCGTGCTGCGCAGTTGCCGGATACGGCTTTGCCGTTCGGGGATCCGTTACCAGGGCACAATCCCCCAAGGCCCACACACTTTCCCATCCCGGCACTTCCAGAAATTCATTCACCACCAGGCGCCCTCCGACCTTGCTGCAGGGGAGCGTTTCGAGAATTGCGTTTGGGGATGTGCCGGCCGTCCAGATCATCGTGGCCGCTGACAGTTTCGTTCCATCACTTAACTCCAAGCCGTGCTCCGATACGCCAAGAACCTTGGTGTTGGTCCGAATTTCGATGCCGCGCCTGGCCAGCTCGCCTTGTGCGTAAACGCCCAGTCCCTCTCCCAGCTCCGGCAGGATCACTGCGCCGGCATGAATCAAGACAGTCCGAACCTGTTCCGGGCTCAAGTGCCGGTAAAACTTTGTAGCTTGCCGGAGAAAGTCACTTAAGGCCGCGACCGTTTCCACTCCCGCGAATCCTCCTCCGGCGACTGCTACAGTCAGGAGACTCCGGCGCTCGCCAACTGCGCATTCCGAGTCGGCCTCCTCCAGCAAGTCGATCAGCCGATTACGAAGATGGATCGCATCACCCAGCGACTTCATGGTGAGCGCGTGCTCTTGCAGGCCTGGGATGCCGTAAAAGTTCGTCGTTCCTCCGAGCGCGACGATCAGCCCGTCATACTCAATTTCGTGGGGATGGTAGGCCGGTCCGTGCACCACCTGAATCCGCCTGGCCTGAAGATCAATCCCGCGAACCTCGCCGTGAAAAAACTTGACCTTCTTGAGCATTTTGCGGATGGGATTGACGATGTGTGGAATGTCCACATCGCTTGCAGCCACTTCGTGCAACATCGGCGTGAACAGGAAAAAGTTTTCACGGTTGACGATCGTCGCTTCTACTTCTGGAAAGCGCGGTAAAATCCTCTCAAGGTTCAGCGCCGCATAGAGTCCGCCGAAGCCCGCCCCCAAGATGACGATCCTGTGTTTCTCTCTGCCAGCCATTATTGAATTTGCTTTCCGAAACTGAATCCGAATCCTCGGGTCCCTTCACCGATACCGTCCTGCAACTCTTGGCCTAATCCCGAGAAAAAGTCTGCTGTCGACGATCAGAAACGGCTACGAGCTGTACGCGTCCTTCCCGCTCCCTTCACGTGTATTCACCAAAGCTTCCGGACCGCGTCGGGCGCTGAAAAAGAATGTTTCGACGCAACCCGGACCAACTCCAGCAGTCGGTTCCCGGAAGCGTCTTTCAAAGACGGGTCGCAACTTGCGTCGCGCCCGGAGCACTCGGGATTTCACGTTCTCCAAAGAAATGCCCAGCATCTGCGCGCACTCGCTCGCCGGAACCTCCTGCAAGTAGTAAAGGTCCACAACCTGACAGAGACGAGGGGGCAGCTGTCCGATCCCCTCGGTCAGGATTTGTTCAAGTTCTCGCAGCAGGAGCTGTTGATCTGGGGAAGGATGATCGGATGCGATTTCCCTGCACAGCCCCGTCGAGGAGCGCTCCTGGATTTCGTCAAGGGAAAACTCGCACCTTCGGCGTTTGCGAATCTTCATGAGTGCCGCGTTTATGGCGATTCTCGTGATCCATGTCGAGAGTTTGGATTTCCCAGAGAATGAGTCTAGGTGCAGGAAGGTCAGCAAAAAGCTTTCTTGGACCACATCTTCGGCATCTTGCGGATTTTGCGTAATTCGCAAAGCGACACGATGCACTTGGTTGCGGAATCGCTCGTATATCTGGTCAAACCCTGTGAAGCGTTCCCGACGGCTATCTCCCATCCACACCTCCTCGTCTTGTGCGAGGACAGTTCGCACGTGATTGCCGCAGGTCTGAATGGTCGTTTCGCAACTCACTTTGCACACAATCCGGCAGTGGCCGAATGCCACGCACAAACGGCTGCACCTCCGCGCCGGTGCTCGAACGCAATCGGGTAAATTCAAGCGACCTGCGCTGTTGAACGTGGATTATCGCTGGCCTGAGTCAGCGGTCAAGTAGGGACAGGAAAGACACTTAGAGACTCTCAAGCTAGGCCAGCGTCTAGGTCCGATCAACCCGCATAAGACTTAACCCTCCAGGGGGTTCTCGGGAAAAGGTTACCTTAAAGTGGCCATCCAGAATCTCGTCGGCGACGCGGCCTGTCTTCTTCTCACTGTTTCATCTCTCGGGACTGCACGCTCGTTGGCAGCACTGTGGAAAGCCTCCCACTTTTCCCCTTCTCTTGGGTGATGTAACGAAGAAAGATATATCGACAATCATCAAAAACAATTCTGCGGTTACCCTGATCGGAGTAGAAGGACACTGGAAATCACACGTGACGTGTACGCGAGCTCCGTCCTGCGAAGCAAACCAGCAAGAGCACCGCTGTCAGTGACCCGAACACGAGTGCCCGGCCCGGAGGTTCATGATGGTCACATTGTCTCGCCAGTCTCTTAGTGGCTTTTTTGTCCGTACTGGAGGTTCATTTCCAATCTCCAATAATTTCGCGGCACCCTTGTAGACCTAGCCAATGTGGTCCGCTCGGTCGCTTTCCTGGCATCGATCTTTGCGCGCGAGCCTGATTGAGACCGCCAATTTCGCGTGGGGAGATGTTCGGCATCGGCGGCGTCCGGACCATAGGAAGGCAATACTTGGAGTCGCTGACTGCCAACTGGTTTCGTTCCCGCGCTGGAGCCGTGCCGGTGGTTCGGGTGGCCGTACTTCTCTGCTTCCCCTTAGTGCTTGGGGCCCATAACCAAGATTCGTCGAACGGTGGGAATGCTCCTTCCCCTCCTCAAGCCGAGTGCACTCGTCCAGCCCTCCGGCAGCCCGCGTGCCAATCGGAGAAGCCGACGAACCCCAGGGACAGTTGACCTATTTTGTATTTGCCGATAGCATGTTGAAATCGGGTGAGCAACCCGAAGAACCTGACCGCCTGACTTCATATGAAGTCGGGCGGTTTTTCTTTTGGGAGGACTAATGACTTTCATCGCCTGGCTGCTTGCTACAGGTGCGTTGGCATTGGCATGCGGTTTTCACTATGATTTCGCGCGCGACCGAAAAGCTGGAACACAAATCATTCGCGAGGGGTCGTTTGAACTCGAAACAACTGTCGACAAGGCACTTCTACTCTTCACTCCTGAAGGCGAGCGCGAATGGGTGCAGGGTTTCGCTCCCCAACCTGGATACCCTGAGGGGAAGAGAGTCGAATTCCAAACCAATGCAGTGTTCCGCCTCGACGATAGTCAAGAACAATCCATATGGACAATTGTCGAAGCCAACGTGAAGGACCACGTCGCCGAGTACGTGTACGTGTACGTAGTGGAAGGTCAACGGTTGTCACGGGTACGGGTACAGATTGAACCCGTTACAGGAAGTCGTTGCAGAGTGCACGTGCACTACGTGCATACGGCGATTACCGAAAGAGGCGTACCATTCCTAGCTACAGTCACCCAAGAAGCTTATGCACAGAAAATGAGGGACTGGCAGCGGATACTTACCGCAGCGATTCGGAGGTAATCAGCCCGAAATTGCTGCTATTTACTCGGAACAGTTGAAAGATCTGATCAGGGCGGCCAGTCTGCCACGTTCTTGGCGTGCTTGAAATAGTGAACGCTGCGTCTGTTCCAATCGAGATTGCCCACATCGCGATTTGTCCTGGCGTCAATTTCTACCAAACCCTTCTGCTGCAATTCGGACACGTGTGCAAGCTTGCGGGAAAAAACCCTACCACATTTTGGACACCCTTAGAATTCAGCTAAACGTAGGCAGACGAACCAAATCATCCGCGGGAACGGGTTCCACCGGCGCTCCGGCTTTGCGCCATGCGGCCAGGCCGCCCGCGATAACGAAGGCGCTCATTCCCTGTTGTCTTAAGAAATGCGCCACCCGGGCGCTGGTTGCCTCTCGCACTCACGTGCAATATAGAAAGAGATCCTTGTCTCGAGGCAACTGATTCGCTTCGGTTGAGATCGTGTTTGGCTCTAGCCGAATTGCGCCTTTGATGCGCACGGCGGCGGAGTCATAGTAACCATGACTGCGAACATCCGCGATCAAGATTTTTGACGCGTCTGACGACTCGAGTCTTTGGCTGACATCTTTCACTCGCACTCGCGGGACGACGCGATAGATCCTGTTCTTTCGATAAAGCCAGATGCGATAGACGATATACGTGATGATGGCCAGCGCAATCCCAGCACTGAATACTCTTCCGGCTGTCGCAAACCAGCGTTCGATCGCGGCCACTAAGCGGTGAAACACATATCCGAGAGCAGAGTAAGAGAATGCGTACAGGGAGGCGCCGGCGAGATCGAGCAGGAGGAACTGCTCAACAGGCATTCTCATGCTGCCGGCGAGCGGTGGGGCCAGCGCATTGATTCCGGGGATGAACTTCGCGATGAGCAACGTTTTCCTGCCGCGCTTATAGAACAGCTCGGCCGATCGCAGGACGCAGGTCTCCGGACTGATGGAGAGCACGCACAGAAAGCTAAGCAGCCGAGGTCCCATTCGACGGCCCAGCAGGAAGATGAGCGAGTCACCGAGCAATATGGCCGTGACAGCGACCAAGAATACGCCCGGGCCACGCAGAGTTCCGGAAGCGGCCGCGGCCCCTCCGGCGACCAGTGCAAGGGCCGCGGGTACTGGGGCGCCCAGGGCCTCCGCAAGCACCACGAAAAAGACCACCCAGTAGCCGTGGTGTTCTATTAGAATCAGCAAATTGCCCATGCTGCTTACCGTAGATGTTGAGGCAAATTTCCCAGCAGATCGCAAGTTCTTGGATCCACTGCTTCCTCGCATCTTCCGGATAGCCGTCCGCGAAATTACCTATTTGCCCCTCGAGCGGCAGCTGTGTTCACATCCTCCTGACTGGTAAACCTTGAAACCGTCCCAGTGTCAATAGGGACAATTTGGATACTGTCAGCTTCGAGATGCTCCCCAGCAAATAGGGACAAGAATGTCCGTATGGACATGCTGATAGGAGAGTTGCAAACTATCTCCGCACCGGGGGCGGCGCGTGGCGAATACAAGAGTAGAAAAGGAAAGGTGTAAGTAAGGAGTATGAATGCGTTGTTGAATAAGGTTCGTAATTGGCATGAAAAGCTTTTCAGTTTGAGCGCGTATCTACAGTCGCCGTTGCTTTTGGCCATAAGACTCTATTGGGGCTGGCAGCTGGTGCAGAGCGGCTGGGGAAAACTGCACAATTTGGAGAGGGTGACGGAGTTTTTCGGGGGCCTGCATCTGCCGGCCCCGGCACAGACGGCACTATTCATTTCCTCCCTGGAGTTTTTCGGAGGCATTTTGCTTGCAGTGGGCTTGTTTTCACGAATCAACTCGCTGGTGTTGACCGTGAATCTGATCATGGCTTATGTGACGGCGGATCGCGGGGCGCTGTTTTTGATTTTCTCGGACCCGGACAAGTTCATGGCCGCGGCACCGTTCACTTTCCTTTGCGCTGCGCTGGTAGTGCTGATATTTGGGGCTGGTAAGATTTCACTGGATACCCTCCTTGGGCACCTGTTGAGCGGTGAGAAGGCCAAGCACTCCGAAGGATCCGCGCAAGCCAGTTAACTCCGGATAAGTCGCCTGCTTCAACCTACCTTTGGAGGAATGTTTCCTTCTTCCACTAACTAACAATACCGGTTGCTTCTGAACATCGAGGATTTCTGACGTATACGCGTGAGCCATCAAAAATGGCCGGTTCCTCAATTTTATAAAAAAGCAGAAACACTTCGTGCCACCCGCCAGCCGAGTAGCGCCGTGGGGACATTTGTGTTGCACCCGGCCTGGGGAAGTCGAACACTCGACGGTCAGTTCCTGAATTACCGAGCTATCGCCTAAGTTGCTTTTGGCGTCGGGCCCAATACCTATGTTTCCGATTTTGCGACAAATCAGGACTTGAGGGCGGACGCATGACCTGAGTTTGATTTAAAATCGACACCCACCTACTCATGAACACCAACCAGGCCAACGGAATCGTTTCACGGGAACCTCATTCAACAGGTCCAGATTTCTTTAAAGCATGGAAACACATGCCACGCTGGCTTCAAATCACCGTGATATTGGTCTTCATTGTCACTGGAATCCTAGTGGTCGTTTTCACGAAACGATAAAGTAGCGTTTTGAAATTCTTGCAAGCAGGCTTTGCGCGAATGTTGCGACGACCCATTGAGACCGCCTGACAAATCGGGAGTTGACCGTCCAATGCCAGTCACTTGTTCGGGACAAATCCTACGCAATCTTCACTAATGTCCGGCTCTTCTGTCCGGAAGCTCCACTAACGACCCACGCGGCGCACACCAATCGCACGAGTGCTTCTGGATAAGGCTTATTGTTTTGCCTCGCCACGCTCGGATAGAAATTTATCACCTTGATTTTTTGGGTCTCTTGGCCTCTTGGAACCAAGAAATCTAATGTTCAGTTGAAGTCAATCGGTGTGTATGTACTTGCAAATCTCCCGGGCAGTCCTTCCACATCTCCTCGGGCTAAAACCTTCAAAATCGCATCATCGGCCTCTGCCGAAATCTTCTCACAGGACACGCGTTGAGCGAGCCGTGGTCGTCGATGCAGAGGTCAAAAAGAGCAAGGAAGACCACTCTTCGGAGTGAACGCAGTCGTGTGCTCGAAAAAGAAAAAAGGTGACAAAAACTTGAGGAAAAAACAAAAAAAGGACTTGACAGGGCCGACATTGTTAGAGATTTCCGGTAACCCGACGCACCAACGCACCAGGCATTGGCGAGAATCAGTTGTAAGGTCGGATTTTGGCAGGCATTCAGAGAGACTACAGTGCGTGCAAGCCTGACCTGTTCACTGGAAGCCCCACGTGGCGCAGGATACCTTGAAACCGCGGATCGCTGTGAATGGAGTCCCAAGAAGGGTTAACCGCCAAATCTGTGAGGTCCTCACGCTCAGCGCAGGCTTTCTCGAGCGCCTCGAGCGCCAAGTCCTTGTGCCCGAGTTGCGTGTAAGTCAGGGCCTCATCCCAGTAGTTGACGTGGGCGCCTGCGCTTCGTCGATTCTTGTAATGGTTCAGTCGACTCTGCAGTGCGGCCTTGTACCCACCGTGCGCATAGGCAAGCTTCATTGCCTCGGCCAGATCCCGTTCGCCATCAGAAATCGCAAGCCACTCAATTTCTTGGATACTTTGTTCGTACATCCCTTGATTCGCGTAAGCGTAGGCCAAACTCTCATGCGCATTTTCAAAATTAGGATCCATTTCGAGCGCTCTGCGGTTCTCCGCGATAGCCTTATCGTACTGCCCCACGAAGCGGTAATGTTCAGCGATGCTTCTAATCAGACCCAACGCGAGCGGATCAAGCTCTCGGGCAATCTGGAACTCTCGAAAGGCTTCCTCAAAACGCCCCAGCGAGTCGAGATACAGCGCATACATTCCGTGGCTGATTGCCAGGCCATGATTGAGCTGGATGGCTCGCCGAAACTCGCCTTCCGCACCAGGCCAGTCCCAGTCATAAATCCATTTCACCCAGCCGAGCGCAGAGTGC
>Ga0126381_100000903_pt1 | contig 32241 bp, 32 predicted proteins | sample PanSoiMetPlot_28_FD_96465 | JGI IMG/M metagenome (GOLD analysis project Ga0126381, IMG submission 96465) | Tropical forest soil microbial communities from Panama - MetaG Plot_28 | ecosystem: Environmental > Terrestrial > Soil > Tropical forest > Bulk soil | place: Panama | collected 2016-02-17 | reverse complement strand
GCGGTGTCAAAGAAATTGCAGCCGAGATCGATGGCGCGCTGGAGCGAATCGAGCGATTCTTTGTCATCGGAGCCGGTCCAGCCGCCCATGCCCCACATGCCATAACCAATTTCGCTGACGTTCCATCCAGTGCGGCCAAATCGGCGGTAGCGCATGTGCGGTCTCCTCAGTTCAAACGAACTTTGTACTTGTCGGACAGGCAAGCAGCGGATCCCCTGATGGGGGTGATTTTCACGCGGTCTGTTTGAGGGCGCGCTCGACAAGCGTGAGGCAGCGCTCGGCCTGTTCGCGCAGCATTTCTTCTTCTTCGGTCACTTCGGTTTTCAGGCTGTGGAGCTGGTCGGCAATAGCCAGGGCGGCGAGCACGGCGAGTTTTTGTGTGTCCACGATTCCAGTGGCTTCGGCGATGGCATGCATTTTTTCGTCCACAAACTTCGCCAGCTTTTGAACGTACTTTTCCTCCAGTTCCCCACGGATGGAGTAGACCTGGCCGAAGATTTGGACTTTTACCGATGCGCCCATGGAGCAGGATTCTAGCGCACAGCCGCGTCGCGGCGGAATTTTATTCTTCAGCTGGCGCGGAGTTGAGCAGCGTGACGATCTTCGAGGATGAAAATAATCTTTCCGGCGAAATGATTGATCTGGGCGTCGGTCAGAGTGGCTTCGCGGTTCTGCAGGGTCACGCGAACGAGCAGCGAGTATTTTCCGGCGGGAACGTTTTTGCCGCGGAACAAATCCACGGCCTCGATGGAAGTGATCTCCGGGATGTTGAGTGACCGGATCGATTCGGAAATCTGGGCGAATGTGATTCCCTCCGCAAGTAACAGCGAGAAATCACGTTCCACGGCAGGAAAGCGCGGAAGCGGTTCGTAGCGGCGCGCGTCCTTCGCTGCCTCCATCGAAGTGTAAAGAGGATCGAGTTCGATTTCCGCGAGAAAAACGTCCTGGCGTAATTTCAGCCGATCGGCAACGCGGCGCGCAAGTTGCCCCGCGATGCCAACGTCGGCGCTGCCGAGCTGCACTTTTCCGCGTTTGGCGGCGTGCAGCCAGTCCGGGCCGCCGTCGCTCCACGCGACTCCGCGAGCCTCCCAGCTATCAGACAGCTGACCGATTTCGTCGAGAGCACCTTTCAAGTCGGCAAACGAAAAATCGCGCGGAGAATCGTAGAGACCTTTTTCGCGGGCTTCACCGGTTGCGCCGAGGGTGAGCACCGGCGTCTCGACGGATTTGTCTCCCTGCAAACGATATTGGCGCCCAATTTCGAACAGACGCGCATGGCGCTGCCCGTGATTGAGGTTCCACTCGAGGGCGGCAGCCATAGTGACGATACCGGTGGACTTCAGCACGCTCGCTTCTTCGGAGAGCGGATTCGCAAGGCGCGCTGGAGAAACTCCTGCGGGGCGGAAAAGGGCGTCCCGCTCCTCGGCAACGTGCGGAATGGTGACAATTTCGCGGTAGCCCAGACCTATGAGGCGCTCGCGTAAACGTGTTTCCGCTTCGTGATGCGCCAGGCGCGCGGCCCCCTGGCGCGCGGCGGGCAAACGTGGAGAAAACTTGTCGAGGCCATGGATGCGAGCGATTTCCTCGATCAAATCGATTTCGCGCTCGACTTCCGCACGCCAGGAAGGCTGCGTGCACTCCCAGGTCGCGAGGAGCGAGCCTTCCGCGCCGCGATTCTGATCCACGCGAATGGGAGCAAAACCGAGCGCGCCGAGGCTGGCTTCAATCTGCTTGTCCGGGACGTCCGCGCCCATAATACGAAGAAGTTCCTTGCGAGTGACTTGGATTTTCTTTGGCGCGCGCTTGCCGGGGTATACATCGACAACACCGGCAAGCAGCTCGCCGCCGGCAAGCTGAAGAATCAGTTCGGCGCAGCGGCGCGAAGCGAGTTCCGCCATTTCCGGATCAGCGCCGCGGCCAAAGCGCGTCGACGCTTCGGTGTGCAACTTCAGGAAGCGCGCGGCGCGGCGAACCGGGACCGGTTCGAACCAGGCGCACTCAATCAAAACATTTTTTGTCGAGAAGGAGATTTCCGTTTCCGCGCCGCCCATGATTCCGCCAATGCCAATGGCGCGCGAGCCGTCGCCGTCGGAAATCATGCAGACACCGGGATCGAACTCCCGCTCGACGCCATCGAGCGTTCGCATTTTTTCCTTGGGTTTCGCTGCCCGAACGACAATCCGGTGGTCGCGGACTTTGTCGTAATCGAAGGTGTGGAGCGCGTGGCCTAATTCGAGCATTACATAATTCGAAATGTCCACGACGTTGCTGATGCTGGCTACACCTGAAGCTTCCAGGCGGTCCTTCAGCCATTTTGGCGAAGGCTGAATTTTCACATTGCGAATGACCCGCGCTGTGAAGCGGCCGCAAAGCTCGGGCGAATGAATTTCGACTTTGATGGCATCGCTGGCTTTGGTTTTACCTTCCGCGGGTTTTGGCTGAACAGATTTCAGCGGCAGTTTGTAGATCGCACCGACTTCGCGGGCGATGCCGAGGTGACCGAGGCAATCAGGGCGGTTGGAGCCGACTTCGGCGTCAATGACCGCGCCGTGCGGGCCGTCTTCGACGTTGCCAACGTTCGTGCCGGAAAGAGCGAGGCGCGAGGCAAGCTCCTGCGGCGGCGCGGCGACATCGACGAAGCTTTTCAACCAGTTGTAGACGACTTTCATGAATGGTTCGGTTCTAAATTCCTGCTCTAAGCCCTAAGAAACATCGCCCGGCTGGAGCTACCAAGGCAAACCAACGACCCTGCGCGTCATGGGAATTGTTTCAAGAAGCGCACGTCGTTTTGAAAAAAAACCTGGATGTCATCAATGCCGTATTTCAGCATGGCCAGGCGGTCAATGCCCATGCCGAACGCGAAGCCGCTGACTCTTTTGGCGTCGTAATTGACGAAGCCGTAGACGGCGGGATCCACCATGCCAGCGCCAAAAAGCTCGATCCAGCCCGCGCCCTTGCATTTCGAGCAAACGCCTCCACCGGCGGCGGTTCCGCTGCCGCCGCAGAAAATGCAGGAGACGTCGAATTCGACAGACGGCTCCGTGAACGGAAAATAGCTGGGGCGAAACCGCGTTTTTACTCCTCGGCCGAAAAACTGCTTTACGAAATATTCGATGGTGCCGGTGAAATCGCAGAAGGTGATGTCCGTGTCCACGGCAAGGCCTTCCACTTGATGGAACATGAAAGAATGCGTGGCGTCGGGATTGTCGCGGCGATAGACCTTGCCGGGAACAATGACTCGCACCGGCGGCTTCTGCTTTTCCATCGTTCGAATCTGCATCGGGGAAGTGTGCGTGCGCAGCAGAAGCGGCGTCGGCGCGCCTTTCGGCAGGTCCATGTAAAACGTATCCATGTCATCGCGGACGGGATGAAACTCGGGAATGTTCAGCGCCTCGAAGTTGTAGTAAGGCGACTCAATTTCGGGGCCCTCCACAATGGAGAAGCCAATCGAGAAGAAGATGTCCTCGAGTTCCTGAAGGACCTGGCGAATGAGGTGATGCGAGCCGATGGGATGAATGACGCCGGGAAGAGAAAGGTCCACACGCCCGCGGGCCAGAGCGGCTTCTTCGGAGCCGGATTCAATGGCCGCCCGGCGCGCTTCAATTTGCGATTCGACATGCGCGCGAAGTTCGTTCAGGTGTTGCCCTACAAAGCGCTTTAATTCCGGAGTAGCGGGCTTGAGCCAATTGTCGGTGACTTGTGTAAGGAAGCCGGACTTGCGGCCGAGCCAGCGATCACGGAAAAGTTTCCAACCCGATTCATCGTGCGCACAAGCACACTCGTCGTCGAAGCTTCCGCGCAGATCGGCGAACAGCGCCGTAAGCTCCTCGGGCCGAGTGACGCCAAGGTGGACGAGAGGCGACGCCGTCTTGTGTTCTTGTGGCTTCATCGCACTTGACCAGAAACCCCGCGAGGACGCGCTGGAGCGCGTCCAGCCGGAGCTTCAATCGCGTGAACCCGAAGTGGCCTCGAAAATTATGCCGTTTTCTTTTGCGGCGCGCCGGCGGCAGCTTTAGCTTTTTCCGCCAGCTGTGCGAAGCCGGCGGCGTCCTTGACGGCGATATCTGCGAGGACTTTGCGATCTAGCGTCGCCCCTGCGGCTTTGAGGCCGTGAATCAACTGGCCGTAGGTCAAGCCGTTGAGCCGCGCGGCGGCGCCGATACGCTGAATCCACAAGCGGCGGTACTGGCGTTTCTTGTTGCGGCGGTCGCGGAAAGCATAACGATCCGCACGATTGGCCGCTTCCTGAGCAGACTGGTAGAGCTTGCTCTTGGTGAGGAAAAAGCCTTTCGTCCTTTTGAGGTACTTCTTGCGCCGAGCCCGGCGCTTGGTGCCGCGTTTTACGCGTGCCATGGGTTTTGCTCCTTCGATTTAGCTCCAGCCCGCTCCATTTGGTCACCTAGCGATTTGGAGAGCGGGCGAAAGCCTGGCCTCCAGAAACCTGCGGCGCCGCAAGAACGAGCTCCACTTCAATTTGTCAGGAAACAAAACGAGCTGCGGAGACGCGCAGAGGCGCGTTGCGCAACGGGTTTGTTTCCGGTTGGTACGAGCAGGCATCCTAGCGCGACCGCGTACCGGCCATGCCGCGTGTCACCCTCGAAACGCGGACCATGCCAGGCTTAAAGCCCTGCCCTGCAAATGTCCCCGACTTTCGTCGGGCGATTCGGCCGGCAGGCACCCGTGAAGCGCTGCCTGGCACGAAAACCGTTTTGAACGTTGGAACGTTTCAACGCTCAGGAAAATCTAGCCGTATGGCAGCATCTGCTTGATGCTGGCCACATCGGATGGGCTGACCGTCGTCAGCTTCTTCAGCTTGCGCATGCGGCCTGAGGCCTTCAGGCCAGTAAAGTGCCGCTTGGCCGTATGGCCGCGCAGAATTTTGCCGCCCGCGGTGACCTTGAAGCGCTTGCGCGCGCCGCGATGGGTCTTCAACTTCATTTTCGGTTTCGAAGCGTTCCTTGGCATTGCGAAAGCCTTTCTTCTCTAAATGCGTGTTGCGCTCTCAGCGCATCCATGCTGCCATCTTGTTTCAACCGGGCCGCAGCAGGGCGGCGCCCCTACAAAACCGATCTGCTGCGTTACTGCGCCTGCGGCGAAGCCGTCTGTCCCACAGACCGAGTTGCCCCAGCACCTTTCTTGGGAGCTAAGAGCGCCACCAGAACGTTGCCTTCCATTCGCGGCATGGTCTCAATCTGCCCCTGGTCCCCAATTTCCGTGAGCAGGCGTTCCATCTTGGCGCGGCCCACTTCCTGGTGCGCCATTTCGCGGCCGCGATGAAAAATCATGGCGCGCACTTTGTGCCCATCGCCGAGGAAGCGGATGATCTGATTCTTGCGAACCTGATAATCGTGCTCCGCGGTGTTGGGCCGAAACTTGACTTCCTTCAATTGCGAACCGCGGCTGCTCTTGCGCTGTTCGTGAGCCTTCTTGTTCTGCTGGTACTGATATTTCCCGTAGTCGGTGATTTTACAGACCGGCGGGTCGGCGGTGGGCGAAATCTCCACCAAATCGAGGCCCCGTTCCCGCGCCAGCTTCATGGCCTCGAAAGGTTGCATGACGCCGAGCTGCCCACCCTCTTCATCAATCACCCGGATTTCGCGCGCCCGGATGCGCTCGTTTACGCGTGTGCGGTCACTCGGCCGGAAGTTACGATCAGCGATAAATCCCCCTCAAGAGCGATAGGCACCTGCTTTCCCAGGATTGACCAGGAGCCGGCCCCAAAATGCACAAACACCGGTCCACGGATGAAACCACACCGGGGACGGGCTACAAAGTATAGCATGGCCGACGCGTTGCCCTGCAATAGCGCGGGCCGAATAAGGCTCTGGTTCTGGATCCTCGGCCGACCGACCCATGACCGCAGGTTCCGTTTACAGTTCCGGGCACATCGTCCGCTTCCACCGAGCAGAGTTCCATGTCGTGAAAGCCATTTGGAAGCGTTTGGTCAAGTTCATCAAGGGTCATGGCTTGGCCTCAAAATCCTAGCTGGTGATGGACAATTGGCCCTTGGGCCCGCGGATTGTGGCGTGAAGGGAGGCTTCCCTAGCCGCTAGGCTCATCTTGCTCAGGTCGAGTTCGACGCGAGATGCAGCGTGCAAGAAATCTTCGGTGTCCGGAGTGTTTACCTCGAAGCGCTCTAGCGTGCACCCCTTGGGCCCATCCTTCGACGGATGCACGGAATCCTTGCTCCACTCAATGAAAAACGGAAGCAGGCCGCCATGGTCGTCTTTGAGCCGTAGCGCCTTCCAGTGAAGGACCGTGCCATCCGGACGCTCGCGTGAGCCGGGCTGCGGGCCCTCAAATTCAATTCCACTGCGCTTCAGTCGCTCGGCGAATTGGTCCAAATCGTCGCGATGCGCGGCCCAGCCGACGAGGCGCGGCTGTTTGAGCTTTGTAATGACGGAATATTGCTCGGCGCCCGACTGCTTGGGATCTGGCGCGATTATCTCCAGATAGCGGCGCGTGCCAAGCGCGAGAAGAGCGTTCTGTGTTCCCCGGCCGGGATGGACGCCGCCGAAAGCAGCGCGCACACCGGTGTGTTCTTCGACGAACGCGATGCCATGTTCGAGGTCATTACAACCGAGAAGAATATGGTCAAGCAAAGACGGAACCTGCTCCGCTCCCCAGCAGAGAGACGGCGCGATGGCCGCCCCCGCGGTAAAGGCGAGAAAGGTTCGACGCGAGATATTCCCCATTGCGGTCTGCTCCTTCGATCGAAGATTACACTCTTGCACCTATTTTGGAGAATGTGGGCGGCGGAATCTCGCCCGCGCTAAGCCGCTTTGGGCTTATAAGCGCGAATATAAGCTCGTCGGCTCTGGTATTCCACTTCCGGAGCATAGGGATTGCGCTCAAGCGAGTCTTCAATTGCAAAACCGGCGAAGCCAAGATAGCGCTCGACCTCTTTCCGGGCATAGAGGACGAGATCCAGCGAAACTTCCTGGCCCCAAAGATTTTCTTCGCGCAAGACTTCCAGACCGATGTGAAAAGCGAGGAAGAGGAGGCCGCCGGGATTGAGCACGCGAAACATTTCGCGAAGTGCCTGGAGAATGTCGGTCTTGGGAATATGCACGATGGAGTAGAAGGCCACGATCGCCGCCCAGGCGCCGTCTTCCACCTCGAGCGCCAGCATGTTGCCTCGCTGAAATTCCATGACGGGATTCAATTTCCGTGCCTGCTCAATCATCCCCGGAGAGAGGTCGATGCCGAAAACGTCCACGCCGCGGTCGTACAAGTAACGCGCTACATGTCCCGGGCCACAGCCGAGGTCGCACACGCGGCCAGCTCCTTTGAGGCGCCCCGCGAATTCATCAAGCAGCATGCGGTCGAGCGGCTTGTGCTCCAGTTCACCGGCGATTCTCCGAGTGTATTCCTCTGCGATGTGGTCGTAGCTGCATTGGCAATCCGAAAGCTTTTGAGGATCCATGAGCACCCTGGCTTAAGCGTAACAACTCCTTACGGTCTTCCCAATCCCTTCCCTGGGGTCATCCACAAAACTGCCGCCAGGCACGCTAGGACCGCGACAAAATAAACGGTGATTGACGGGCTGGGTTGCGGCGGCAGATCCTTGGTGAAAAGTCGATAGATCATTCCTGCGGCCACCAGGAAAAAGATTCCCTCACCGGCAAACAACCAAAACAGCAGGCAGGCCGCCAGGAGAACAAACCGCTCGGACTTGGCCAGGGCCTCCACCGCTTGACTGCCGTCCAGGACCCAAACGGGAGTGAGATTCAGAATGTTAAGACCTGCCGTGGTGCGGGCCAGAGCTGCCCAAAGTCCATTGCCCGTGCGGTACCAAAGCAGCCCACACACCGCAGCGCCGACAAACCCTGCCAATGGCCCGGCGAGACTGACGGCAGCACGCGTTTGGCGCGTCACTCCAAGCGCCTTCCAGCGAACATACGCGCCCAGACCAGGAAGAAAGACCGGCATATCAGCCGGCAAACCGCGACGCCGAATGTCAATGTAGTGCCCCATTTCGTGAACGAAGACGAGAATCGCGAAGCCAATGCCAAACGCGGCCCCGAACATCGCCCAATACACGCCCATAAACGCAAAAAGGCTGAAAATAAACTTCAGTTTGAAAATGGCAAGGAGAAACGTTTTGCTCTTCGCTAGGACAATGGCGATAGGGGCAAGCGGTCCCAGTTTCCGGGCCCACGCGTGAGTGTGCTCAGGAGGTCGAGCGGCCCTCGCGGCAAGCTCGAGTTTGCGAACCTGCTCCTGAATCCAGTTGGCTTGAGTGGAAGTTGGCGGCAGAAGAGGGAGGGCCTTGAGCCATTCTTGTTTTGCCAGAAGAGGCTGCTCAGTTTCAAGGCCTTTGGCGCGTTCTGAGATGCGTATTAGGTCCTCGCTGTGAACCAAACAATGACACTGATCGCATGCGAGAGCGCCCAGCGGCAGGTTTGCGCCGCAATTATGGCAATTGCGGATGGGTTCTCGGAAGTCGTTGGGCACAGTTTGTCCGAAAAAGACCGGTCAGGGTGTTGCGGCTGGCGCGGAAGGACTCTGCGAAACAAAAGGCCCAATAATGTCGATTTTAGGGCCTGCAGTAAGTTGCCAAGCGATGCGAATCCCCACCAGCAAAATGACAAGTCCAATGATTCCATGGAGCGGATCTTGTAATTCTAGAAAAGGAGAAGCCAGACCTAGGAAGGCTAACGCTGCCAGAGCGGCCCCCAGACCCATCTTGCGTTTTGCAGGTTGCGCGGCTGCAGCTGCGCTTGATCCCGGCTCCGGGGAAGGACTTACAGTCTCCTGAGCAACCGGCGGAGCCTTTTGAACCTGCGTTTGCGGAGGTTCCTTTTTCTCTTTGACGTATTGCGAGATCCCCATTGGAATTGCTGACATCGAGACGGCCGCGTACGTCAAAATTACCGCCGCAACTTGGTAGCGTCGACCCCCGATACCGCGCGAACCCATGCGCATGGCCTTGCCCACGATGTAACCGACCGCTAGCGAGACGTAGCCAATAACGAGGCCGGTGATGATTCCGAAAGCCGAATAGAGGATCAAGCCCAGAATTGCGCCGCCTATTCCAAAAAGGAGTCCGCGCACAAAGGCGGCGTGGCTGTCCTTGGGAATTTGGGCTTCGAGTTTTTCCTTGCAGCCCTCGCAGGCAAGCGCGCCGTTGATGCGGTAATAGCGCCCCACCACCGGTTGATTACAGGACTTGCAGATGTCTGTTCCCGAGGCCGAGGCGTACTCGGCGACTCCGAACTGAGGCACGTTGTCGGGCATGGCCACTCCTGGTGTTCGACGGAAGTTACCACAAGATTTAGTTGGCTAGAAACGGAATTTTGCCCACCGGCTATCGAAGATTAAAACGCTACACACTTAAAGCAGTTCCATGTTTGAGCTACTGGCTTACTGTGGAGGATTTCAGTCCACGTTTGCAGAGATAGGCGTGCCAGAAGAGGCGGGCGGCGACGGCGCGCCAAGGACGCCAGGGCTTGCTGAGGGCTTCGAGTTTTTCAGGCGAGGGACGTTTGCGAAGGCGCTTCACTTCCTGCACCGCCGTGGCCAGCGCAAGATCGCCGGTTGGCCAGATGTCCGGGCGGCGCAGCGCGCTCAAGAGATAAATGTCGGCGGTCCAGCGGCCGATGCCCTTGAAAGCCACGAGCATTTTGTGCGCGGAGTCGTCCGAGAGGTCCAGAAGATAACCCAAGTCGAAGTGGCGGCGCGCGAGGGATTCAGCCAACAGACGCGTGTACAGGGCTTTCTGGCGGCTGAAACCAATGCGCAGCAATTCCGCGTCATTCAGCTTCAAGAGTCCCGCCGGAGTCAGTGGCTTGACGACGGCCTTCAAGCGATCAAAAGCAGCTTTCGCCGAGGCTAAAGAGACCTGCTGTTCGAGAATGATGTAAACAAGCGTGGGAAACCCCGGCTCACGCACCCACAGTTGCGGCTGCCCATAGGTTCTTACGACTCCCGCCAAATTTTCGTCACGGTTTGTGAGAAGACGCACGCCCTGAGAGAAGACTTCTTCGTTCAGAATGGGGTGTGAGTTTTGCATGGCGGCCGGACGCAGAAGTCCAAAGATAACTCAGTTTATCGAGCGGGAGCCGACTTCGCGCTGAAGACTTTCGACAACTTCAGCCAGCGGCCGGGGGCCCAAGTCGCCTTTCGAGCGGTGGCGAACAGAAACGGTGCCGGCCTCGGCTTCTTTGACGCCGACCACCAACATGTAGGGGATTTTCTGGAGCTGCGCATCGCGGATTTTTGCGGGTAGTTTTTCGTTGCGGTCGTCGAGATGGACGCGCAGGTTGTGATTCTTCAGCGCTTCGGCGACGTGTTTTGCATAGTCGGAAACCTTTTCGCTGACCGGGCAGATTTCTACTTGTACGGGCGCAAGCCAAAGTGGAAACGCCCCGGCGTAGTGCTCGATGAGAATTCCAAAAAAGCGCTCGACGGAGCCGAGCAACGCGCGATGGACCATCAGCGGCTGATGTTTTGCGCCGTCCTCGGCGACATACTGCAATCCGAAGCGCGCGGGCAGGTTGAAATCAAACTGTACCGTGGTGAGCTGCCACGGACGCCCGATGGCATCAATGAGCTTCACATCAATTTTTGGCCCGTAGAACGCCGCTTCGCCCTGAATCTTCTTGAACGGGATATTCATTTTCTGCAGGGTATTGGCGAGTGCAGCACTGGCGCGGTGCCAGTCTTCAGGCTTGCCGGCGTAATTCTCGGGATGCGCAGGATCCCAGTCCGAAAGTTCAACTTCGAATTTGTCGAAGGCAAAGTTCTTCATCACCGCAAACGCAAAATCCACGCAGGCTTCGACTTCGCTCTCGATTTGCGAAGGCATGCAGAAAATGTGCGCATCGTCTTGAGTAAATCCGCGCACGCGCAGCAAACCGTGCAACACGCCGCTGCGCTCGTAGCGATAGACCGTTCCAAGCTCGGCAAGGCGCACGGGGAGGTCGCGGTAGCTGTGCAGCTTGGATTTGTAAATCAGAATGTGGCCCGGGCAATTCATGGGCTTAAGCTGGTAATCGGCTTTTTCCACTTCCACCGGACCAAACATGCTGTCTTTGTAAAAGCCGGTATGGCCGCTGGTTTTCCAGAGATCCAGCCGCATGATATGCGGCGTAAAAACAAGATCATACCCGCGCTTGAGGAGTTCGTCGCGCAGCCAGTCTTCGACAATTTTCCGAATCAAACCGCCCTTGGGATGCCAGAAAATCAAGCCCGGGCCAGCCTCCTCCTCGACGCTGAACAGATCCAGCTCGACACCGAGCTTGCGGTGGTCGCGGCGCTTGGCTTCTTCCAGCCGATGGAGATGTTCGTCGAGCTCCTTCTGCGTGAAGAATGCGACCGCGTAAATGCGCTGGAGCTGCGGATTCCCTTCCTGGCCTTTCCAATACGCACCGGCAACGTTCATTAACTTGAATGCCTGAATCCGTTTGGTGGACGGAATGTGCGGGCCGCGGCAAAAATCAATGAATTTCCCGGTGGTATAAAACGAAACCATCGGGTCGGCGGCCTTTTCTTCCACCAACTCGCATTTGAAAACTTGCTTGGACTTCTTGTAGAGGTCGAGCGCCTCCGGCTTCGGAATGAGCTTTCGCTCATTCGGCAAGTCCTGCGCGGCCAATTCATGCATCTTTTTTTCGATTTTGGCGAGGTCTTCCTGAGTAAAAGGCTCGTCGCGCAAAAATTCGTAGAAAAATCCGGTATCGACGGGAGGTCCAATACCCAGCTTGACGTTGGGATACAGCTCCATGACCGCAGCCGCGAGGAGATGCGCTGCGGAATGGCGGAAGACGAAAAGCGCATCAGGATCCTTTTCCGTAAGGATTTGCAGCTTTACGTCACGCTCAAGCGGCCGCCGCAGATCGACGAGTTCGCCTTCGCCGTCGTTCGGTTGGGCCACGCGAGCGACAAGCGCCGCCTCGGCAAGGCGCGGAGAAATACCGCGCGCAATGTCCGCGGGGGTGGTGCCCTTGGGCACCTCTTTAACGCTGCCGTCCGGCAATGTGATGTGAATCTGTTCCATGAACGCTTTCACAAGAAACATTAAGCTTATCGGCGTAGATTAACGAGGTCAAGACAAGCGAGATACAAGCGAGATACAAGGGAGATACTCACAAAGCGAGAAAGACCAGCATGCAGCAATCTAAGACTCGAATGTCCAACGTCCGCCGGCCATGGTGCGCTCGACCGGGATGTTGACGAGCGTTGAAGGATTCTCTTTCAATGGGTCGCGGCCGAGAACCACCAAGTCCGCGAGCTTGCCAACCTCGATCGAGCCTTTGATGTTCTCCTCATACGAAGCGTAAGCGCCGTTCAGCGTGCCCACACGAATCGCTTCTTCCACGCTGATCTTTTGCTTCGGTCCCCAAACGTTGCCTTTCATATCTGTGCGCGTGACTTCCGATTGCAGCGCCATCATGGGAATGAATTCTCCAGGCGGATAATCCGAAGCTTGGGTGGGACGAATGCCGGCGTCAATGAAACTGCGCAGCGCAAACATATGGTTGAGGCGTTCGGCGCCGTAATAACGCATCTTTTCGCCGTGGTAGTAGACGTAGGTCGAAAACGGTGTAGGGATGACGCCGAGTGCTTTGATGCGCGCGATGAGATCGTCGTTCACCACTGTGCAATGTTCAAGCCGGAAGCGCGGGTCGCGCCGGGGACTTTCCCGGTGCAATCGCTCGTAAACACGCAGTGTCGTGTCGATGGCAACGTCTCCGTTGGCGTGCGTGCCAATCTGCCAGCCCGCCAAATGCGCTTTGCGGCCGTGCGTGTAAAGTTCTTCTTCGGTCATGACCAGAATGCCGTAGTCGTTCGCCCGGCCCTCATAAGGAGCGGAGAGCCGCGCCGTGCGCTCCGAAATCGAGCCGTCGCAAACCAGCTTGACCGCTCCGACGCGTACCCATTCGTCTCCAAGCCCGGTGCGATTGCCCGCCGCGATCATGGCATCGAGGTAATGAAAATTGATGAAGGAATAGGCGCGATGCAGCAGTTCGCCGGATTCGCGCGCGTCCTGGTAGGCACGAAGGTCCGTGGGAGTGCCTTGCGCCTCCGTGGCGGAAGTGATTCCGGTGCGCACCATCATTTTCGAGATGAGCTTCACACCTTCGCGGTGATCGTCGCGCGTGAAAGTTTGTGGAATCGCTTTCTCGAAGTACCCGTTTGCGCTTTCAGCCACACGGCCGGCGGGCTTTCCCGTTGACGGGTCGCGGTCGATCTTGCCCCCCGGCGGATCTGGAGTCTTTTCGTCAATGCCGGCTTTTCGAAACGCGAGCGAGTTCGAATACGTGGTGTGGCCGCCGCGATGCTCTATGTGCACAGGATGATCGGGTACGGCCGCATCCAGATCCGCAACCGTAAGGGGCCGCCCTTCCTCTGTCTTTGTGTCGTCGTACTTGAAGCCGAGGACCCATTCTCCCGGAGGCGTTTTCCTAGCGCGCTCGCGAAGCGCGGCCTGAATCCCGGAGATCGAGCGCAAGTCGCAATCCACCATGCGAAGATGCATCAGGCCAGCTTCCGCGGGATGCGAATGCGCATCGATAAAGCCCGGCGTGACCGTTTTCCCTCCGAGATCAATTTTCTTGGTCGCAACACTTGCGAGATTCAGCACCTCCGCGCTACTGCCCACCGCGAGAAATCGGTCGCGCGCAATCGCCACGGCCTGCGCCCGCGGCTCCTGGTCATTTACGGTGAGGATGTTTCCGTTATAGAGAATGAGGTCGGGCCTTTCCTGCTCGAGCGGCAAGAGAGAAAAAGCGGCGAGTGCGCCAAGAAATTCCCGGCGCGAAGTTCCATGGTTCATGGGAGTCCTTTGCAAGACACGGAAAAACTGTCGGGGATGCTACGACGAGGGAGCCCCCACGTCAAATGCTCATGAATTCACAACCAGGGAAATTTTCCGCGCTATTTGTCTAGAGACGCGGCGGAAGATTTTATCCAAGGAGAGTTTGGGTTGAGGGACAGCGCATGCTGGATCGCATCGCGAGCTTTGTCTTTGTCACCCAGCTTGGCGAAGGCTTTGGCAAGCCAAACCCAGGTTTCGTCCTGCGCGGCGTCGAGGCTCAGCGACTTTTGAAAACTTTCAATGGCCTTGGACACATCACCGCCGAACATCTTCGGAGCCATCAAGTACTGACGCCCAAGGCTGGCCCAGACCACAGGGTTTTTCTCATCAAGAGCCATGGCCTTTGCATTCTCTGCTTTCGCCTTCGGGCCAAACTTTGGCCCTGTAAACATCGCCGTTCCCAAACCAATCTTTCGGCCGTAAAGATCGGCGAGCAAACTGTGAGCGCCGGCCGATTGGTCATTCAACTGAATTGCACGTTGGACCATCTCGATGGCCTGGTCCACGGCAGCCGCTTCTGGTTTCTTGTCTTTCTTCATTTCATAGACATCCGCAAGGTAGGCATTGACTCTTGCCAAGTCCAAATAGCTGGCCGCGTCCCTAGGGTCTTGGGCAACCTTTTGCTCCAACTGAGTTTTCAGAGATTGCAGTTGCGATTCCTCGTGAGTCTTGCGAGCGGCCTCGACAGCGGAATGCAGCGGCGCGTCCTCTGCCCTAAGCGCATGGGGGCCAGGCCAAATGGTTGAAAGCCAGACAAGTCCGGCCAGGTAACGCCAAGGAAGAGATCTGAACTTCGCGAGCATGAGGCCCTCCGTTCTAATTACGCAAGGAATGCCGCGGTAGTGTCAATGTTGCGAAATTTTCCTGCAAAGGCCCGTTTCAGATCCCGCGCAGAAGCTTGTAAAGTTCGTTGGCGGCATCGAAGTCGGCTTCGAGTTCGCGAGACGCGAGACGCTCGCGCAAATCGTCGAGGCGGCGCGCAAAAAGATCGAGCGCAGCGGAGAGAACTTCCTGGTTGGTGAGCACGATGTCTCGCCAAGTCGTATAGGAGCTGCCTGCCAGACGCAGCGAGTCACGCAGGCCCGGACCGGCGAGCGTGACTGGCAAGCCATTTTCGTCGAGACGGTCGTATAGAAATCCGGCCAGCGCAACGGCCGCGAGTTGAGGAAGATGCGAGGCAAGGCCGACTCCATAGTCGTGCTGTGGCGCGCCGAGCCAAAGCGGGCGAGCGCCGATTTTTTCGAGGATTTTCATAAAGGCAGAGACACGAGGATCTTCCTCAGCCGTGGATGTGCCAATGACCGCGTACGGGTTGCCTCGGAACAAGTCAGCTTCAGCATGCGTGATCCCGGAGAGTTCCTTCCCCGCCATGGGATGCCCGCCAAGAAACCGCGGCCCGTGGTCCGCAGGAAAACTTTCTTCCGCGGCCTCCGCAATGCGCACCTTCGTGCTGCAAGCGTCAGTGACCAAGGCATGCGCCGGAGCATGCAGCGCGATCTCGGGAAGGAGATCGATGGTCGGGGCGATGGGCAAAGCAATATAAATCAGGTCGGAGTTTTGCACTGCCGGAGCGATGTCCCCGTAGAAAGGCGCGTCAATGGCTCCGCGGGCATGCGCATCGCTAACAATTTCAGTGCGATCCCAGCCCGAAATGCAAATGTCCGTGGTGTATTTGCGAAGCGCCAAGCCAAAGGAGCCGCCAATTAGGCCGGTACCGAGAATCGTGACCCGCGAAATGAGGTGGCCTGACGGCATAGGTCAGGCGACGCGCCTGCCAATAGCCGGAGCGATGATACGCAGCTCCGCCATGAGCTGCGTAAAGGTGGACGGCTCGAGCGACTGCGCGCCGTCGGAAAGAGCGCGGTCCGGATCGTTATGAACTTCGATGATTAGGCCGTCGGCCCCAGCGGCAACCGCAGCCCGCGCCATGGGTGGAACCTTGTCGCGGCGGCCCGTGGCATGCGAAGGATCGCCAATGATCGGCAAGTGCGAAAGCTTCTTGATGACCGGGATGGCCGCAAGGTCGAATGTGTTGCGCGTGTAAGTCTCGAAGGTACGGATGCCGCGCTCGCAGAGCACCACGTTGTAGTTCCCGCCGGAAAGAATATACTCGGCGCTGAGCAGCAGCTCTTCCATGGTAGCGGAAAGGCCACGCTTCAAAAGCACGGGTTTGCGAACTTCACCTAGCGCGCGCAATAAATAGTAGTTTTGCATGTTGCGCGCGCCCACCTGGAACATGTCCACGTATTGCAACATCATCGGTATCTGCGAAGGGTCCATCACTTCGCTAACGGTCCGAAGGTGGAACCGGTCGGCGGCTTCGCGCATAAGTTTCAGGCCTGGCTCGCCCATCCCCTGAAACGCATAGGGCGACGTGCGGGGCTTGAACGCGCCCGCCCGCAAGATTTTCGCGCCCGCTTTGGCGACGCTCTCCGCCACGGAAAAGATTTGTTCGCGAGATTCGACCGAGCAGGGTCCCGCCGCCACAACCACTTCAGGGCCGCCGATTTTGACGCCATCCCCCAGATCAACAATGCTGCCTTCGGGCCTGAATTGTCGGCTCGCGAGCTTAAACGGCTGCGTAATGCGCATGACCTCGCGCACGCCCTCGAGAAGCTCGAAGTCCCGGTGGTCAAAATCGCGGTGCACGCCAACCGCGCCAAGAACCGTGTGGGACTCTCCCGTGGAACGGTGCACGTTGAAGCCGTTCGCCACCAGCCGGTCGATCACGTGCTGGATTTGGACCTCGGTGGCCCCCTCTTGCATCACGATGACCATAAGTGTCCCGTTTCCTTCCCTGTTCATGTCAATCTACGCCAATTTCGATGGCAGTCCGAATTGCCGCGGGAAAGCTCGACTCGCAAACCGCCGGCCCGCCTTGGCAAAGGGCTGTTCTAACCCGGACTGCGAAAACCGCTCATTCATTCCCTGGGCTGCCGCCGGAACCGTCGCGATGCATGGCGTCCCGCTCGGCGGCGCGCGCCTCGTCGATAATGCGCTCGAACAGCCGGCGAATGGCCGCGTCGGTCAGCGGACCCGTATTGTTGCTCTCGGCGTTCGCCAGCACTTCGTTCTCGCGATCCGGCTGATACAACGGAATTTTCGCCGCCTGCTTGAGCTTGCCGATTTCGAGCGCGCACTGCGAACGCTCGTTGAGAAGCTTCACCAGCTTCTTGTCGATCTCGTCGATGCGGCGGCGCCAATCGGCAAGGCTCATGCCACGACTCCTGGCCATCGGCGGCCGCAAGAGTTCAGCGGCTCGGCGCTCATGGCGCCACCTCCCGCCGCGAGAGCCCATGGCGCGCAGCCTCTTTCAAAGACCGCACTTTTTCACTCAGCGCCAACGTTGCAGCATCAATAGCCCTTTCAGACGATCCGTTCTTCGTGGCCTTCTCGATTTCGGAGACCAGTGCCGAACCAGCCACCGCCGCGTCCGCAAGTCCGCCGAGAACCGAAACGTGGCCGGGAAGCGATATTCCAAACCCAACCGCGATCGGGAGCTCCGTAACGGCGCGTGCCCTGCGCAACAGCGCTGGAAGATTATCGGGCAGAGCATCCTTTTCGCCCGTGACGCCCGTTCGGGAAATCAAGTATAGAAATCCGGACGAGCAACCGGCAATTTTCGCCAAACGCTCATCCGTGGACGTAGGCGCACCAAGAAAAATCCTATCGAGATGGTGAGCTGCAAGAATTCGCCGGTAGTCATCCGATTCTTCGGGGGTGAGATCGGTCGCCAGAACGCCATCGGCACCAGCGGTTTCAGCCGCAGCCGCGAATTTTTCCAGCCCCATCTGCAGAATAGGATTGTAGTAGCTGAAAAGCACCAGGGGCACTTGCGAACGATGGCGAATCCGCCCGACTAGCTCAAGAACGCCGGCGAGCGTAGTCCCGGACTTTAGCGCGCGTTCCGAAGCCCGCTGGATCGTCGGCCCATCAGCCAGCGGATCGCTAAACGGAACGCCCAGCTCAATGACATCAGCCCCCGCTTCCCCAAGTGCGAGCACAAATCTCAGCGTCGCATCAAGCGAAGGATCGCCCGCCGTTAGGTACGCCACGAGCCCCAATTCGCCCGCTTCTCGCAAGCCTCGGAACCGTTCTTGGATCCTGGTCTTCAATTCAGGCCTTCACGTGAGTTTTTTCGCGCAGTTATAGGCATCAATAATGCCACGCGCATGCGCTGACGTCTTTCGCTTCTTCCCATCTTCCGGCGTTCTTCAGCAGGAGATGATAGCCGCCCCACCCGCAGAGGTTGCCGCAGAGGTAGTTTTCGTACGCGATGGCGTGAGTGTGGTTGGCATCGAAACCCACGGGCGAAAGATAGAAAATCCCGCTGGCAATTCTCTGCGAATGATCTGTTCCCATTGCAGGCGGCTGCCTGACGCCAGTGCCCGTAATTCGCGTTTCCCCCGCAAGGTCGTACGCCGTCCTCAGGGCGAATTTTCTCTTGAGCACGAGCGCCCTTTCTGCTCTTCGCTCGTAATCATTCGCTGCCTCGCGAAAATCGTCGGGGACTCTCATGCAGTCTTCCAGGGAATGCGCTCCGCTCGCGGACTCCACATGCGTCACCATGTTGATTCGCGTTACCGACGCGTGCGTTTCCTGGCTCGCGCTATCCAGCAACATCGACAGCACCGCGTACCCTTCCGCGTCGTCATAAACGCCCGCATTGGCCGGAATGTGATTCTGCACTCTTTCATGCGCACCACATCCGCAGAGAAGGAGGCTCACGATAAGAGCGCCGGGAAGAGGGATTTTCATGGCCGTCTGTGTCTAAAAATAGTACACCAACCATTTCGTTTCTCGCGTATCCGCAGCGTGATTAGAGAAGGCGGGAATACGTGTCCATGTCTTTGTCGCCGCGCCCGGAGATGTTGAGGATGACCAAATCGTCTTTGCTCAATTTCGGCACACGCTCGACCAGCCCCGCGATCGCGTGCGCAGACTCGAGCGCGGGAATGATCCCCTCGGTTCGCGCAAGCAACCGAGCAGCATCAAGAGCTGCTTGATCGGACGCGGCGGAGTATTCCGCGCGGCGCTGGTCCGCGAGCCAGGCGTGCTCAGGACCGATTGCCGGATAATCAAGCCCCGCTGAAATCGAATGCGTCGTGGCGATCTGCCCGTCTTCATTCTGCAAAACGTAAGTGTACGTGCCCTGAAGCACGCCGGGCCGCGCTCCCGTGAAACCCTGGCGTGCCGCAAGGCGCGCAGCGTGCTCTCCAAGTTGGCCCCCGCGGCCACCCGCCTCGATGCCAATCATCTTGACGCTCGCATCGCGCAAAAACTCGTGGAACAGCCCAATGGAATTCGAGCCGCCTCCAACGCAAGCAATCAAATGGGTAGGCAAGCGTCTCTCCGCCGCCAGAATTTGCTCGCGCGCTTCACGGCCAATGACCGAGTGAAAATCCCGCACCATCACCGGATAGGGATGCGCGCCCAGCACCGACCCCAGCAAATAATGCGTCGAGCGCACGTTGGTAACCCAGTCGCGCATGGCCTCGTTGATGGCGTCCTTCAGCGTGCGGCTCCCGGACTCCACGCCGACGACTTGCGTGCCCAGCATCCGCATACGCGCCACGTTTAGCGCCTGCCGCGCCATGTCTTCCGTGCCCATGTACACAACGCATTCCAACCCCAGATGCGCCGCCACCGTGGCCGAAGCCACGCCGTGCTGCCCCGCTCCGGTTTCCGCAATGATGCGCGGCTTGCCCATCTTCACGGCAAGCAGCCCCTGCCCGATCGCGTTATTAATTTTGTGCGCGCCGGTGTGCAGCAGGTCTTCGCGCTTCAAGTAAATCCGCGGCCCGCCCAGCTTTTCTGTCAGCCGCGAAGCGAATTGCAACGGTGTGGGACGCCCTGCAAAATTTTTCAGCAAGCTCTGAAATTGCGACTGAAACGACGCATCGACCTTCGCCGCTTCGTAGGCCCGCTCCAACTCGAACAGCGGCACCATAAGCGTCTCCGGAACGTACCGGCCCCCATAAGGACCGAAGCGTCCCGGCGTTGTCGTCGGCGACTGCAGAATGGTGCTCATTTCCTTGTCAGCTCAACGCTAACCAATCATCGTTCCAAATCATCTACCCAGCAAACTGCCAAACCAAACCATCTGTCATTGCGAGCAAAGCGAGAAATCCTGGCTTGATTTCAGCCCCACGCTGGCCCTAGGAAAAGTAGAAAAATGCTCCACTCGAAAACTCTACTTCCTTTCCGCGCGCCGCACTTCCTTGATAAACTCGCGCAGCAAATCGTGATCTTTCTTCCCCGGACTCGATTCCACACCGCTGGCCACGTCAATCCCATACGGGCGCACGATGCGCACCGCCGCGGCCACATTCTCGACCTTCAGCCCGCCCGCCAAAATAATACGGTGCTTCAACGCTGCGCGGCGCGCCACGTCCCAATCCGTCGTCCGGCCTGTACCACCATATTGGCCGGTGTGCGCCGCGTCAAACAAAAAGGCAAACGCTCGCGAGTACTCGTCGAGGGCGGTAATCGGAAACTCGGGTTCCACTCGGAAGGCTTTAATGACGGGCACCACGGGGGCGATGGCAGCGACGGTTTCGGGGGACTCATCTCCGTGAAGCTGCGCGGCATCCAGCTGGACCGAACTTCGCAAGGTTATTACGTCCGCCGGCAGCCAGTTCACGAAAATGCCGACCGCTTTCACTCTTTTGGGCAACTTCGACCGAATATCCGCGGCTAGCTCCCCTGAAATATGCCGCGGACTGTTCGCGTAAAAATTGAATCCTATTAGATTTGCGCCGGCCGCGATGGCCGCCTGCGCATCAGCCGCGCTGGTAATCCCACAGATTTTTACATGGACCATCTGCGCCTATTTCCCCTGAGCCGTAGCGCGTCCGAGAAGCTCACCCAAAACGGCTGCTGGATCTGAAGAAACCATAAGCCGCGTCCCCACCAGGAAAGCGTCAAACCCCGCCGCGCGCAGCTTCGCCAATTCCCCATGAGTGCGAATTCCCGACTCGCTGATGGCTATGCACTGTTCCGGAATCGCATCGATCAACTCGAAAGACGTGTCGGTACGTACCTCCATCGTTTTCAAGTTGCGATTATTCACGCCGATAATTCGCGCTTCCGCTGTGAGCGCCCGGTCCAATTCCTCACGCGTGTGGACTTCCAAAATAGGTTCCATCCCCAGTTCCCTGCCAAGGGCTAGCAGTTCTGTCAACAGGCCATCGGGGAGCGTAACGACAATCAGCAGAAAACTGTCGGCGTCATTCGCCCGCGCTTCCCACACTTGCCACGGGTCGAAAATAAAATCCTTGCGCAGCACGGGCAGCTGGACGCTCTTCCGCGCGTCACGAAGATTCTTCAACGAGCTTCGAAAAAATTCCGGTTCGGTCAGCACCGAAAGCGCTGCAGCCCCGGCGCCCTCGAGAGACTGCGCCAGCGCGAAGGCGTCGAATGGCTCCCGCAAAACGCCGCGGCTCGGCGAAGCCGGCTTCAGCTCGGCTATCACATTAATACCGGGCCGCGAAAGCGCCCCCACGAAGTCGCGCAAAGGTGAAGCCGCTTGAACGCCATACTTCAGCGCGGTTTCCGGCAGAACCTTCTTCCGGTGTTCCACTTCGGCCCGCCGCGATTCAAGGATACGGTCGAGCACCGTTCCAGCATTGGCCTGAGCACACATTGGGGTAATTTTTGTATCCTAGAGAGGAGGACGAAGAGAGTCAAATCATAAAGGACGAAGAATTAGAGGGATTCATGAGTAAGACAGCAGGATATGTCGAAATCTACAGCGAATTGCTAAATGGAATCGCTGACGAGGCGGAAGCAATCGCTATGCACTACTTTCGCTCCAACGAGCTGCGCGTGGAAAGAAAAACCGACGGCACGGCGGTAACGGCTGCCGACCGCGCCGTCGAGGAAATGGCTCGCAGCAAAGTGGCAAGCAGCGGACTCGGTTTAGACGTGCTGGGTGAGGAAATGGGCGGAAGCGGCTCGCAATCCGCGCCCAGTGCCGGACGCGCGCGAATGATTATTGACCCCATTGACGGCACGGAAGAATTTTCACGCGGCATTCCAACCTTCGGAACACTTGTGGGCATCGAGGAAGACGGGGAAATCGTCGCCGCCATGGTCAGCGCGCCTGGGTTACGTTCGCGCTGGTGGGCCTATCGCGGCGAAGGTGCCTACCGCGACGGAAAAAGGCTTCACGTTTCTAATGTCGACAAGCTGAAGAACTCCATGGTCTTCACCACCGGCACCGGCCCCAGCAAGAACGCCGCCGACCAGGCAAAAATCCGCAGGCTACTCGATGCGTCGCGCAACAGCCGCTCGTTTGGCGGATTCTGGCAACATATGCTCGTTGCCGAAGGCGCCATCGAGGCCGCGCTCGACTGGACCTCGAAGCCCTGGGACCTCGCGCCCCTCGGAATCATCGTCGAAGAGGCCGGAGGCCGCTCCACCAACGCCAATGGTGAGCGCACCATTTACACCGGCCAACTCATCAGCACGAACGGAAAAATCCACGACGAAGTTCTCAAGCTCCTTCAGTGAGACAGTAATGGTCCGCATCAAGCGAGTCTACGACCCGGCAGCGAAGGAAGATGGCTATCGTGTGCTCGTTGATCGCTTGTGGCCCCGCGGCATGAAAAAAGAAGCCGCCAAAGTTGATCTATGGATGAAGGACGTCGCACCTAGCGATCAACTTCGCAAATCCTTCCACCACGACGCCATCGAGTGGCCGATGTTCGAGAAAAGGTATAAAGCCGAACTGAAAACCAAAAGAGATTCGCTTGCGCAATTGAAAAAACTGGAAAAGGAGCAAGGCACGCTGACGCTACTTTTCGGCGCGCGCGACCCGGAGCACAATCAGGCTGTTATCCTGGCCCAAGCACTGGGAAAAAGCGGCTAGCTATTCTCGGAGCGCGCTTTGGCGAGTTCCCTTGATGCTTCAAGCAGATCACTCTCCAAATTGGCCGTTCCCTCCACAACCCGCCATGGCTTAGGCTTTCGTTTCGCGCAACATCTGCAATCCGACGCGGAGGATTTATGGACATTCGCGCCCAAGCCCAAAAAGCCGAGCAATTCCGCAAGATGCATCACGGGCCCGGAATGCTTGTTCTCGCGAACGCGTGGGATGTGGTCAGCGCCCGCATCCTCGAACAATGCGGACATCCCGCCATTGCCACCAGCAGCGCCGCAGTCGCATTTTCTCGCGGCTACCCCGACGGCCAGCACATTTCGCGCGATGAAATGCTCGATGTCGTAGGCCGCATTGCTCGCGCCGTCCGGATCCCGGTAACCGCCGACCTCGAAGCGGGTTACGGAACCACAGCCAAAGACCTGGCCGACACAACGAAAGCCGCGATTGCAGCTGGCGCGATTGGCATGAACCTGGAAGATTCGGGCGACGACGAAAGCTCACTCGTGGGCCTACCCCTTCAACTGGAAAAAATTCGCGCCATCCGCGAAGCAGCAAGGTCACTGGCCGTCCCCTTCGTATTGAACGCGCGCACCGACGTTTACTTGGCGTCCATCGGCCCCGAAGCCACGCGGTTCGAACGCACCGTGGAGCGCTTGCGCGCTTACCACGACGCCGGCGCCGATTGTTTGTTCGCTCCCGGCCTGCACGACAAAGAAACCATCTCCAGCCTGGTGAAAGCTGTAGCCGCGCCCGTAAATATCCTCATCACCCCGCAATGTCCCAGCCTGACGGAACTTGAAAACATGGGTGTCGCCCGCATCAGCGCGGGCTCCACCGTGATGCGCGCGGCGCTCCGCGTCGTCGAACGAATTGGAAAAGAAATGCTGGAGTCCCGCTCGACCGAAGCTTTGTTCGACCGCGCCATCCCCTGGGCCGACCTGAGCGCATTGATGTCCCGCCCGTCTTCCTGGTAGTGCTCGCACCATCCAAAATGAGCGAGACAATGAATGAGGAGGGCGGTCGCCGCGAGTGAAGCGGCCACTCCAGAAATCGAATTCTTTTTTTCACGTAAAACTTAGGACTTAAAACTCCGCTCTTTGCGACTCCGCATTCAGAGTCTCGTATAGTATTCCAGAGACGAATTGACAGGCTCATGCCCGAAACCCCTACCCAGCTCCGCGTACTAAACAAAGAAATCGTCGCTTGCCGCAAGTGCCCGCGTCTTGTGAAGTATCGAGAAAAAGTCGCCCGCGAAAAACGCCGTGCCTATCGCGAATGGGAATACTGGGGCAAACCGGTTCCGGGCTTTGGCGATGCTCAAGCGCAACTGTTAATTCTCGGACTCGCTCCCGCAGCTCATGGAGCGAATCGCACCGGACGCATGTTCACCGGAGACCGTTCCGGCGATTTTCTCTACGCCGCCCTGCACAATGCCGGTTTCGCGAATCAGTCCACTTCCCTGAACCGCGACGACGGCCTCCAACTCAACAATACCTACATCGGGGCGACATGCCGCTGCGCCCCACCCGACAACAAACCTCTACCACGAGAAACGCTGAATTGCCGCAGCTATCTCGAGCGCGAGATCGAAATTCTGAAACCCAAAGCGATCCTCGCCTTGGGAAAAATCGCCTGGGACGGTTACCTCGACATTCTCAAGCAACGCGGCGCAATTGGTTCGCGCGCGCTTTACAAATTCGCTCACGGCGCCGAAGCCGAAGTCGCCCCCCAAACACCGCGCCTGTTTGGCGTTTATCACCCAAGCCAGCAAAATACTCAAACCGGCCGCGTCACTCCCGCCATGTACGCCAAGGTCCTCGCCAACATCCGCCGTTTCCTCGAACAGGCGTGACTTTCCTTTTCGCATCGAATCACCCAACGGCCATACCGACCGCGGGAGGCGCTCTGGCGCGGCCTGCGGTGGAGGGATCTGCTCTGGAACGCTAAATTTTCGCGTCAAGTCCGAGGTGTCGGTGCAGCCTTGCGCCTGAGTGCTGGGAATTGCCGACACTCCACCCCAGGGCCTTGGCCGAAGCCTCCGCTAAGCGTCAGCCTTTCCAGTCAGTTGCAGCCCCCTGCCGAGTCTATGGTTTGGCGCCAGGGCTGCATGAGCCCTGCTGACGGAGAAACATCCCATTGGAGGGAAAATATGAACCATACGAAAGTCCGAGCCTTCTTCGTCGTCACGACAATCTTTGGCGTTGTCTTTGGCGGCGCCGTTACCTCGCGCGCACAAGAACTCCCGCCAGAACCAATCCGGGACCCCGCCCGACAAGCCCCCGAACAGCAGCGCCACCGCGCTGACGGCGAGCGCCACGGTTTGCCGCTCGAAACTTTTGCGGTCACTCCGGGCACCAAATTCCTGGTCAGGCTTCAAGACGAACTGAACAGCAAAGGCACGCAGGAAAACGCCGTCTTCAAAGTAAAGACGCTCGAACCGCTCGAAGCAGGCAGCGGCATCTACTTGCCTTCCGGCGCTGAAATCGTCGGCCACATCAGCCGCGTCGAGGCGGCGGGAGTCGCAGGCCGCGCCAAGCTCTGGCTCACTTTTGACGAGATTCACACGAAGTTCGGCGACCTGCCAATCGTCGCTGAAGTCGCCGGCGTCCCTGGCGATCACAGCGTAAAGCCCGTGCCGGATCAGGAAGGTTTGATTCAAGGCCGCAGCAGCACACAGCAAGACGCCGCGGCCGCCGCTGCTGCAGGCGCAGCCCTCGGCGCCGTAAAGGGCGTAAAAGACAAAGACAAAAAAGAAGCCGCCGAAGGCGCAGCCCTCGGCGCCTTCACCGCCTATTTAATGGAATCCGGCCGCGGCCACGAACTCAATCTCCCCAAAGGCGCCAAGCTCGAACTCGAACTCGAACGCGCCCTTTATCTGGTCAAGGAATGAATCGCCGCATTCAAGAGGCATCAAATCGCTAGACTCTTTTCCTAACGAGTACGGCCGGCGCAACGCGTGTTGCTCCGGCCGTTTCGTGTTGACTATGCAACTCCGTATGCACTTCGAAATGCCCGACTTGGCAACGCGCCAGAGCCTTGCTAGATTCAAATAGTCCAGCACGATAGTCCGAGACCGATTCACCGAAGAAAGCCCGTGAGAGGCTAAGACCCATGCCGGATGAAACCCGTGCGGCCGTGAGAGCCGCTGTTGAAACCCTGGAACGCAAAGACCGCATCCTCATCGTCGAGGACGAGGACAACGCGCGCAAAGGCTACGAGCAATTGCTCCAGCGCTGGGGCTACGACGTTCTGGGAGTCGGTTCCGCCGAAGAAGTGCTCGCCAAGTTCGCCGGCTACCAGCCGGACACGCTCATCGCCGACGTCGAACTTCCCGGCATGAACGGCCTCGACCTCCTCAAGCAACTCGGGCCGGACCTCCAGGACGTTCCAGCAATCATCATCACCGGAAAAGGAAGCGAAGAGCGTGCCGTCGCCGCCATCGAAGCGGGAGCCTTCTGGTACATCGAGAAGCCTCTCAAAGGCCCGGTGCTGCGCGCACTTCTCGATCGCGCTCTCAGCAAGGCCCGCGATTCCCGGAACCTCGCGGTCCTTCAGCGCCAACTCCGCGAAACCGGCCGCCTTGGCGATCTTGTCGGCTCAACCAAGCCGATGCAGGATGTCATGCGCATCGTCGAAATGGCGGCGCCAAGCTCCGCTTCCGTGCTCATCACCGGCGAAACTGGCGCTGGCAAAGAAATCGTTGCGCGCACGGTTCACCGCCTCTCACCCCGTGCCAGCGGCCCATTTGTCGCCATCAACTGCTCCGCCATTCCAGAATCGCTGATGGAAAGCGAAATCTTCGGCCACGAGCGTGGCGCATTCACCGGAGCCGCCGAGCGCCGCATCGGCTGCTTCGAGCTCGCCGACGGCGGCACTCTTCTCCTCGACGAAATCGGCGAAATGCCCGCTCCCACGCAAGCCAAGCTCCTGCGCGTCCTCGAAGACCGCAAGGTTCGCCGCCTCGGCAGTAAAACCGAAACCGCGATCGACGTGCGCGTCGTCGCCGCCACCAACAAAGATCCCGAGCAGGCCGTCGGCAGTGGCCAGTTGCGCCAGGACCTCTACTTCCGCCTCAACGTCTTTCACATCCATTTGCCGCCGCTCCGCGAACACAAAGACGACATTCCTCTTCTCGTCGAACACATTTTGCGAGACGTCAACGCCAAGCACGGCAAGCACGTTCGCGGCATCGGAGCCGAAGTGATGGACATTTTCATGGGTCACACCTGGCCCGGCAACATCCGCGAATTGCGAAACGCGCTCGAGCGCGCCGTCATCATGTGTGACAAAGACCTCATCACCCGCGCGTGCCTCCCGCCCGAATTCGGCAAAATCGCCGCAAAAGGCCCGAGCGATCTCTCGACCATTAAGTTTCCTATCGGCACCACCGTGGACGCCATGGAGCGCGAACTCATTCTGCAAACCCTCAGCGCCACCGGAAACAACAAAACCCGCGCCGCCGAACTCCTTGGCATCAGCCTGAAAACGCTCCACAACAAGCTCAAGGAATACGGCACCGAACGCCCCGACTCTGAATAGCATTTCGTAGCGCCGGCTTGCCCGGAGTATCGAAGGGCATCTTGGTTCGCCTGAGCCTCGAAGAGCCGGCAAATTCCTACTTTGTAAAGGCGCAGCGCTCGTACGCCTTTCTACGGTTGCTCGATGAATCGTGGCAGCGTAGGGACTTTTTTCTTGAGGTCTGGCTTTTTCTCTTCAATTCCATTGGTCCACCCGGACCAATCTTTCTCCTTGGTTCGCAAGCGACCCCCGACGCCACGGCCAATTCCCGCGGATATCGCACCCCGCAGTGCGCGAAAATTAACAGTGTTCCTTTGGAAATCGAGTAAAATAAGCGGCCTCTATGCCCCCTCCCCAAGCTGCACTGCGTGCGGAACTAGCCCAGGCGACGGGTATGGAAACGCCGACTTCCATGACTGCCATTGGCCCGCAAACGCTGACGCTCACCTCTCCCGAGTTATACCTCAACCGGGAACTCAGCCTGTTGGAGTTCCAGAGAAGAGTCTTACAGCAAGCGCAGGACCCGGAAAATCCTCTTCTGGAAAGAGTAAAGTTTCTCTCGATTGTCAGCTCCAATTTGGACGAATTCTTCATGGTCCGGGTCGCCGGTTTGCAGAAGCAGGCGGCGAGCGGAACTCAAGAGGCCAGCGTTGACGGCCTGTCCGCGGCAACCCAGTTACAACGCATCCGCGAAGAGGTCCGGAAGCTTGTTCAAGATCTCCAAGACTTCTTGCGGGATTCCCTGCTGCCCGACCTGGAGCGTGAAGCAATCCGTATCTTGGACATTGGGTCGCTAACGCCCGAAGAACGAGCCGCTATGGACGCGTATTTTCTGGAGACCGTGTTCCCGGTCCTCACCCCGTTGGCATTCGATCCCGGACGGCCCTTCCCGCACATTTCGAGCGGTAGTTTGAATTTGGCCGTGGTCGTGGGGGACAACCAGGGCACGGAAAACTTCGCGCGTGTAAAGGTGCCGGACTCCCTGCCCCGGTTGGTTCTCGTAGACGCCAGCCGGCGCCGTAAAAAGGCCTCCACTTCGTCAAAACCGGAAATGAAGTTCATCTGGCTGGAGAAACTGATCATCGCCAATTTGCATACGCTCTTCCCGGGAATGGAAATTGTGGAAGCGCACGCTTTCCGCGTAACCCGCGATGCGGAAGTCGCCATTCAAGAACTGGAGAGCGACGACCTCTTGGAGAGTGTCGAAGAGGCGGTAAGGCTGCGGCGCTTTACTTCCGTCGTCCGTCTGCAGGTAGAGGCCGACGTTTCCGACAAGATTCTCGAGATCCTGGCCGGCAATCTGCCGGTCGACAAGCAGGACGTCTACCGGATCAGCGGTTCCGTCGGCCTCAAGCGACTGATGGAACTCTATTCCCTGGATCGTCCGGATTTGAAAGACAAGCCTCTGGTGCCTTCCATTCCCCAGACGCTGGCTTCTGATGCCGAAGGCGATGTCTTTTCTGCCATCCGCCGAGGGGATCTCCTTCTGCATCATCCCTACGAGTCTTTTCAGCCCGTCGTGGAATTCCTCGACCAGGCGGCGCGTGACCCGGATGTGTTGGCCATCAAAATGACCTTGTATCGCGTGGGCCGCAACTCACCGATTGTGGCCGCCCTTCTCGAGGCGATTGAGAGAGGCAAGCAAGTATCGGTCCTCGTCGAACTAAAAGCCCGCTTCGACGAGGAAAGCAACATCGAGTGGGCGCGCACTCTGGAAGATGCCGGTGTGCACGTGGTCTACGGACTCGTCGGCATGAAAGTTCACTCTAAGGTCGCCCTGGTGGTTCGCCGCGAAGGCGACGAAATTCGCCGCTATGTTCATCTGGGAACGGGCAATTACAATCCGGCGACGGCGCGAGTCTACTCCGACTTCGGCTTTTTCACCTGCGACGAACAGATCGCCACCGATGTCACCTACTTCTTCAACGCACTCACAGGATACTCGCGCAAGAACGAGCCGCGCGAACTCCTGGTCGCGCCGGTCAATCTAAGGCAACGGCTCGAAGAATTGATCCTCAGGGAAATCGCCCTTCAGGAGAAGGGAGAGCGCGGCCATCTGGTCTTCAAAATGAACGCGCTGGAAGATCCGGAGATGATTCGCCTGCTCTATAGAGCGTCGCAAGCGGGTGTGAAGGTGGACCTCTTAATTCGGGGGCTCTGTTGCTTGCGTCCCTCGGTCAGCGGGTTCAGTGAAAATATTCGTGTCAGCAGTATCGTTGGCCGGTTCTTGGAGCACGGCCGCGTCTATTATTTCCGGAATGGAGGAGCACCGGAAGTTTATCTCGGCAGCGCCGACCTCATGCGGAGAAACTTGAGTCATCGCGTGGAAATCCTCTTTCCCGTGCGCGGTCCCAAGCTGGTTCGCCGCTTGAAGGACATCCTTGACATTCAATTGGCCGACGAAAAGAAAGCTCATCTTTTGCAAAGCGACGGAAGCTACTGCCGCAGCAGCCGGCAGGATCAGTCGGAGGCCGTCGACAGCCAACTCCGTTTTCTTATGAGTGAAGACTCGCCTCTCAAGCCCGCCAAGGGCCTGGCGGTCTTGGCCCGTAAACGCCAGGTTGCGGACCGCCGGGTAGAGAGGCGTGCCAAAATCTAATTCTCTCTCTGATCTAAGTTCCTCGCCCGAACCATCAAGGCTCTGCAGAAATTTCAACGCGAGACGATCGATACGCTGGAGCTGTCGTCCGGGATCCCTGCGCCCTTTCGCCTAAATTGTCGCGGGGTGAGGGATCTGCTTTTCGGTTTTCCCTTAGGCGCAAATCAATGGTTTAACCAAACCGCAACAATTCCCTGGACGTCAGTTCATGTACAATCGCTCGTCCTGAATTCGAGAGAATCGCTCGCGAGGAGCAATGGACAAAAAGAATTTCCTGTTTGTATCGCTCACCGGCCTGATCAGCGACATCGCCTGGCAGGTATCCAAGGAGGGCCACGAAGTCCGCTATTTTATCGCCGACAAGAAGGAACGCGATATCGCCGACGGCTTCGTCGCGAAGTCCAAGGATTGGGAGAAGGACAAGGAGTGGGCCGACATCATCATCTTCGACGACACCTTGGGTCAGGGCGAAAAGGCGCAGGCGCTGCGCGCTGGCGGAAAACTGGTAATCGGCGGTACTGCCTACAGCGACAAACTCGAAGACGACCGCTCTTTTGGCCAGGAAGAATTGAAAAAGGCGGGCGTCAATATCATTCCCTACCGCGAATTTGAATCCTTCGACGACGCCATCGAGCACGTGTCGCAGAATCCCGGCCGTTACGTCATCAAACCCAGCGGCGAAGCGCAGAACGTCAAACGCCGCCTTTTCGTCGGAGAAGAAGACGACGGCCAGGACGTCATTCGCATGCTGGAAGCCTACAAAAGAGCTTTTTCCGACGAAATCAAGGTTTTCCAGCTCCAGCGGCGCATGATCGGAGTGGAAGTTGCCGTTGGCGCGTTTTTCAACGGCAAAAACTTCATCTACCCCATCAACATCAATTTCGAGCACAAGAAGCTCTTCCCCGGCGACATTGGCCCGCCCACCGGCGAAATGGGCACTTCCATGTTCTGGAGCGGGCCGAATCACCTGTTCAACCAGACCCTGCTCAAGATGGAGCCGAAGCTGGCCGAGGAAGGCTACATCGGCTACATCGACTTGAACTGCATCGTCAACAACAATGGTATTTATCCGCTCGAATTCACTGCGCGATTCGGTTACCCCACCATCAGCATTCAGCAGGCAGGAATGATCACGCCGATCGGGCAGTTCTTCTGGGATCTGGCCAGCGGCGCGGACCCCAAACTGAAGGTCCGGAGCGGCTTTCAGATCGGCGTACGGATCGTTGTGCCGCCCTTTCCCTTCGATGACGACGAAACCTTCGAGTCCTTCTCCAAAAATTCCGCGATCGTTTTCAAGAAGCCGCCCGCCGACGAAATGCACATCGAAGACGTCAAGCAAATCAACAGCCAGTGGCTCATCGCCGGTACCTCTGGCGTCATCCTGATTGTCGTCGGCACCGGTCAAACGATGAAGCAGGCACAAGCGCAGGTCTACTCGCGCATCAAGAACGTCCTCATCCCGAACATGTACTATCGCACCGACATCGGCGACCGCTGGGAAGAAGACAGCGACCGCCTCCACAACTGGGGCTACTTGCGCTGAGTCGGAGTGAATCGTGGGGCTAGGTGGGCAGCTTTCGGCGCATCGCGCCCGCCAGGCCTAGCAAGCCCGTGCCGAGCAGGAGCAGCGTAGAAGGTTCAGGCGTTATGACCGCCGGTGGGGCGCCGCCCGACACGCCGTGGTGTCTGTTCCTGTGCCGCCAGAAGCTGTGTTCATTTCCTCCTGCGTCAGAGCAACTAAACGCAAAAGACGAACTTGGTGACGCGTTGAAACAAGCGGTGGAGCCGAGAACTTGGCTGGCTTCACCTGGCGCGAAGGTCATCGTCGAAAAATTCGGTCCATACAGGAAAGTTGGCGGTGTGTATGTGAAGCTGCCATCCACGAAACCCCAGGGATTCATAGTATCCGCTGCAGCGTCGGACCTGAATGTGCCGGTAGTTGACGTTCGATCGTTCACGGCGGAGTTCAATGTGCCGTTGACGTGGTAAACGATGGAATCCGCCCAGGCCGCTTTTGGTAGCACCAAGGCGATCAAACCTAACCCCGCCGCCAGCGCGTATTTCGTGGTTTTCATGGTTTCATCCCGGTCGCGATATCTGTGGCCCTAAAAACAAGGAGTACTGATCGGGCAGCCGAACATTCCCTATGCCCGTTCAATTTGCTGAAAAAGGGAGCTTTACTCGAACTCTGGACCCTGCACAGAACCAAGCTTAGTTTTCGGCCGCATTTATGGAACTGTCAAAACAAACAGGGGGCAATCGGTTCGAAGCTCGCTAGATTATGGTTTGCTAGTCAACAAACTGAATGGGGAGCGCCGCCTTGTGGGGCTAGCACAGGGGGCGCTTCCCAGGGTTCTAATCGAGGACATTGCTCGGCAGGGTAATTCGGTCTGTGTTAGCCAGTCGACTCCGTTCCGC
>Ga0126381_100000902_pt1 | contig 32264 bp, 34 predicted proteins | sample PanSoiMetPlot_28_FD_96465 | JGI IMG/M metagenome (GOLD analysis project Ga0126381, IMG submission 96465) | Tropical forest soil microbial communities from Panama - MetaG Plot_28 | ecosystem: Environmental > Terrestrial > Soil > Tropical forest > Bulk soil | place: Panama | collected 2016-02-17 | reverse complement strand
TTCCTCCAGGATCCGGTCAATTATCCCTACGAATGGATCCAGCTTGGGCCGCACCGGCGGCCGGCGCCGCCGATACCCGGGCGGGACTGAGAATGTCAGCATCTTGGCCACGGTCCGCGGATCGATCCCAAAGCGTCGCGCCGCTTCCCGCTGACTCATCCCCTCCACGTACACTGCTCGTCGAACCTGCGCGTATAACTCCACCCGCTTCATCCCTCCGCCCACCTCTGCCGCTCCGCGGCAAATGGGCTATTTGCTGCCGGATTTTTACTCCGCTGCAACCGGTTCCATCCGGTTACTTCACTGAGGGATTTTCTCTCCGGCGCTTACACACGAGATCGGATCGGCGAAGGCCCACCTCCTCATAGTTATCGCACTCACTCAAAAGGTCGAAGGCGTGGGAACTGCGCACCACGACGAGCCTTGCGCGATTGCTGGCAAACGGAGGCTGTATTCGCGACGAAGCCCGCGTTACGTAGACGAAAACATATGTCTGGTTCACTGAAGGTTTCGAGGCAGGCGACCCCATGGAGGCCAGGAATCTGCTAGGCGAATTGAATGATCAACAGGTGCGATGAAAGCGGAGAAGGGATTGCTCCTGATTGTCATCCCGATGCGACTGCGACGGGCACGTTGACCGGCAGGCGCAGCGCGGGTCCCGCATCTATTAAGTCCTACTTTTTGAAACTGATCTTTCCCCCGGATTAGGAAGGTGTGAAACGTTTGGTCATAAAGAACAATGAATGACCTTCGGGGTAATCACTGAGCGTTCCGAACAGTATGTAGCCGAGCCGCTCGTACAACGGGCGGGCTTGAAAACTGAAGGTGCTCAACCACGCATCCGTACAACCCCGATCGCGTGCGTACCGCTCCGCTTGCCTCATCAGTTCAGTACCATAGCCTTTCCCGCGAAAGGGCTCGCGTATGGCGACCACACTCACATAGAGCCATTTCGCCCAAATACTTCCCAGAAGTCCGCCGATAATTTCGCCGTCATCGCTCTTTACAAAGAACGCGACCGGATACCACTCGTCATGTCCGGTTAATCGGATATTGCGGCGACTAATGATCTCCTCGACGATTTCGCGCTCCGCGACGGCGTAAGGGTCAAAGACAACGTGTGGCTCCGCCATTATCGTCCTCCATTTTTCTCCAAGGCGTTTGCCGCGGCCTATCTGCGCCCATATGGATTGAGAGCGAGCGAAATACTGGACGCGGACTGGCACCACGCCTTTTTTAGCCGAACTCTCCAATTTCTTTGCAAGCAGCCAATTTTTAACCATGTGGCTTCTCGAAAGCTAATCCGCGGGTGCAGCAACTTCCTGGGTCGAAGGCAATCGCGCCTAGCGGATGCAACCGCTGCGCAGCGGCTAGATGCTCGCACCGCTTCCGACCGGCCGGCGAGGAAACATCAGGGATCGGGTAAAAGCAGCGGGGCGGGGCGCGCGGCGTGGTTCATTCCGGGCGCCGCAGGCGAGCAGTCTTGATTAGGTTTGAGTTTGAAAGCCGAAATTTCGGTCGAAGGTAAGAAAAGAGGCCAATGGAAGCGCATGGCTGCCATTGGCCCATCTCGTTTTTAAAAAAAGTCCAAGCGATCCATCGCTTCTAAATGCGATAGACTTTGGCGGCGGTGTTGCGGACTATCTTTTGTAGTTGGTCGGGAGGCAGCATTCCCAGCCTTTTCTCCACGATCTCGCGTGAGCGCGGGAAAGTTGCCGCCGTGTGCGGATAATCCGATGACCACATGATGTTGTCCGCCGGATAGCGGTCGAGCAGGTTGACGAACACCGGGTCCGCGATGAACGTGGCATACACCTGGCGTTTGATATACTCGCTGGCGCGCATCGGCAACTTCATCCCGCTCATCGTCCCCAATCTGTTCTGCACCGAGTCTAGCCGATAGATGAAGTAGGCCATCCAGCCCACGTCGTTTTCCGCCGATACGATCTTGAGCCGGGGAAATTTTTCAAGCACCCCGCCGTAAACCATCACCGAGAGCGTTCGCTCGATCCCGTGATGCATGTTGGCCAGCCGCAGCATCATGTCGTGTTTGCCCGGAGCGGCGATCCCGCCGCCGCGGTTGGTCAGGATGTGCAGGGACAGCGGCATTTCCAGGTCCTGGGCGGCAGCCCAGAACGAGGCGTATTCGGGAGAACTGTAAGGATGATCGTCGGCGGGTTCGGCCCAGATCATTGCGCCCCGGATGCCCTTTTTGGCGATGCGCTGCAACTCGGCGACCGCGACAGGAATATCCTCGAGCGTGATGAGTCCCAGCGGGATCAGCCGCTTGGGATTGTAGCTGCAATACTCAGCCGCCCAGTCATTGAAAGCGCTGAAGCAGGCGGCGCGCAACTCGGCGTCGTCCAGTCCGAACAGCGGCATTCCCATCGACGTATAGATGACCTCGGCCTCGACCCCGTCGCGGTCCAAATCCTTGAGCCGGTAGGCCGGATCGAAGACGCTGCGCGGTGCTTGCTCGTAGCTGCGTTTGTTATGCTCGGACAATTCCGCCGAGGGTACGCCCGCCCCGAAAAAGCCTGCAACCGGCATCGGGTCGATGTTGCCGCAGACGAAGAACTCGCCTTCCTTGCCGTCCAACCCTTTGACAGTTCGCGGGGCGCGGTCGCGGAATTTACGATCGATGCGCTCGGACCACATCGAGGGCGGCTCGACGAAATGGGAATCAGCGGAGATCAAAAGATAGTCTAGCATTGGTCTTTCTCCTTTTTGGTTTCCGACACCGCTCTCGCCGGCGCGCCCACCCTGGTACGAATTAGCCGCCGCCTTTTAGACGATCTACCCCAAACTGCCCGTCCGGCACCATGCCCGCCGTTACGTCACGATCTTGGTTCCATTGAATCATGCTAGCTTGGTTTCACAGAATTATGCTAGGCGCATCACTTTCGTTTGGTCTTGAAGAGAAGCGGCATTTTTAGAATAAAAATGAACCCGCGCCCACACGGTTTCAAGCAAAACCCTCAAGCCGACTGACCGTTGAGCATTCCGTCAGCAGCTTGATGCTCGGCAAGCTCGTTTGGGGAAGCCTTATGAAAATCAGAGGGCACTTGGAGCGCCAGATCAAAGTGCCCATGCGCTCCGATTTCCGGAATTGCCGGTGCTTTGAGCTCCTTCAAAGGTGAACCGAAAACCAACGTCGATTATCCCAAACACAATCGGAGAACGCGATTAGCCGTCGAAAAAGTTTCCGGCTTTTTTCCAAAAAATGCCGTTTCTTTTCAAGACGAAAAACCGCCCGTCTACGATAATCCTGAAAAAACGCAACCCGCCGACGTCCTCTTTCGGCATGCCTTTGGACGCGGCGACTGGGTGGATTGGTATCGATACGGAGGCCGCACAGATGACCAAAAGATCCGAATTGCTCACGGCAACAGATGAAACCATCGATGATGCGGTGAAGTATGCCGACCCGATGGTGCTTCGCGGTCTTCTGTATCAGCTCACAGGCGACGAGAGCATCGCGGCCACCAAGGTCGGAAGCACCACAAGCGAAACTGGAGTCCGCGACGTCGCCGTGCCGGTCAGACGAGGTGGGATAGCCGTCGTCGCGGACCCGTCAGACGTGGCGCTGCTTCAGTCCAGGGCGGCCGCATTTCTGAAGTCCTATCGGGACCAGGGCGCCGGCGACATCTCCTACGGTGCGCCGGAGCGTCTACAGCGCAGCCTCAGCCTGGCCGCCGGAACCGATCTTCCGGCGTACGAGTTGGAATTGTGGCTGGAGGAATTGGCGCTGGATCCGTGGGCGCGGAGCCTCGTTTGGGATGAGCCGCCATCCGTGCAGGGTATGGGAAAATTCATCGTGGCAGTAATCGGCGCCGGCATGGGAGGTCTGAACGCCGCTGTTCAATTGCAGCATGCTGGCATCCCCTACTTTGTGATCGAAAAGAACGATGAGGTTGGCGGTACATGGTATGAAAACCGTTACCCCGGAGCGCGGGTCGATTCCCCAAGCCGCACCTACACGCATATCTTTGGGGCTGATTTCGAGTATCCGTATGCGTTTTGCCCACAGAGCGAAAACTTGAAGTATATAAATTGGGTGGCCGAGCACTTCGATCTTCGTAAGGACATTACGTTTAAGACCGAGGTCAACTCGGTCATCTGGGACGAGGCGGCGAAGCTGTGGGAAATTAAGGCTGACGGCCCAGACGGGCCACGGGTTTGGCGAGCCAACGCGGTGATCGCGAGTGTTGGACAACTCGGCGCGCGCCCAAACATCCCGAGCTTCGAAGGCATGGAAACGTTCGAGGGCAAGGCATTCCATACTGCCCGCTGGCCAGCCGACCTGGATCTGAGGGGCAAACGGGTCGCGGTGATTGGGACCGGCGCTACCGGATATCAGACAATCCCGGAAATCGCGAAATTGGCCGGTCACACCTTCGTTTTTCAGCGGACGCCGAGTTGGGTGTTCCCCACAAAAGGATATCTTGAGCCATTTCCCCCGCAGGTAAACTGGTTGGACCGGAACTTTCCCTACATCAGGAATTTTATCCGCTTCCGCTCCAATTTCCTTACGGGGCCGGACATTGCGCGCCAGATGATGCGAATTGATCCTGAGTTCAAGGATCCGCATGCGAGGAGTGCGGCCAACAAACAAATCAGAGAGGACCGGCTGGCGTTTATCAAAAAAAAGTTCGCAAATCGCCCGGATCTTATCGAGAAGATGATCCCGGTTGCGCCTCCTGGTTCATCACGGCCCGTTATCGTCGGCGAGAATGACAACATCTACGATGCATTGGTGCGTGATGATGTCACCCTGGTTACTGATCCGATTCGGACGTTCAAACCAAACGGGATCGAGGTGGAAGGCGGCGCTGAGCATTCTCTTGACATCATCGTCTATGCCACCGGATTCAGGCCCAACGACTTCTTGTGGCCGATGGAGGTCCGCGGGCGAGGCGGTAAACGCGTCGAGGAACTGTGGGAAAAAGACGGCGCCCGTGCGTACCTCGGCTCGATGCTGCCGGGGTTCCCGAACTTCTTCATGATCTTTGGGCCAAACACCAACAACATCGCTGGCGGCCTTCAACAATGCATATGGTTTGAGATCGTGGCGAGGTTTGCGCTTGAATGCATCGCCCGTTTGATAACACAGAAAAAAGACACGATCGACGTCACGCTCGACGCCTATTGGCGGTACAATGATGAGGTGGATCGGGCCGAGGATCTGGTGATCTACAAAGATCCACGCAACCATAGCTACTACAGGATGGAGAACGGGCGGTCAGCCGTTAACAACCCAATCGATATAAGAAAGATCTGGACCTGGTTGCGCAACCCCGCCGACGGCCGCGTAGAGGGACGCCAATCCGGTCATCCGGAAGCAATAGCCAGCCGCACCGTGAGACCATACTTCGGAGAAGATCTTGTCATTGAGTGAGAACCTCTCGTGCATCGAATCGTTGCTATGATCTCCTGCCAGTTCCTCTCAGACAAGGGGTATTGGACGGCCAGCTTTACCACGGCGCAAGAGTCTTAACGACATTTCTAAATCTGACGCACCAAGTATTCGGGACAGGCCGATTATGATGGATCACCGATGGTAACCAATACCGTGTGCGACCATAACATCCTGGCCCCGAAGGCGAACTTCAGGGAGAGCGCAGTGTCGGCGCCCTCCCACTTGCGCGATCTTGCTGGCGCGAATCCACACCTCGCCGCGATAACGTAGGGCTTCGGTAACGTCGACAATGGTGCCGCCTCTATTCACAGATCCTATTCCGCCATGAAGCGTTCAAGCACGATTCTTGTCTCGTTACCCACAGTTCGCGGCGCTGGCTTGGCGCCCTCACGCATGCGAGCCCAATAGGTCATTGAAGTTGGTTTCGTAGAATAGATCCTGTTGTGGTTGCGGAATGTCGTACTCACTTATTGCGGCGCGGTACCGCTTTAGCGGATCGCGGCCGCCTTCTGGATGTGGGAAGTCGGTCGAAAACAAGAACAACTCAGCGCCAGCTTCCTTGATCATCCAACCGACAGGCTCGGGCGGGAACGGTGTGAACTTGAGTTGGCGGCGGACATAATCCGAAGCCTTCATCGGCAGGTTAAGGTATGACTCAAAGCGTTTGAACGCCTCCTGCGCGATGTCCAGTTTCTTTAGCCATGGAACGACCCACATCGCTCCCTGCTCTATCGAAGCCCCGCGCAACCGCGGAAATTTCTCCAGCACTCCGTCCAGGATCATGGCTGACATGAAAGCTTCAGTGCCATAGTGGCAGGCGACGTAATCCTTCGCCCTTATATCGTCAACGCCAACACCCAACGGACCCGGATCGATAACCTTGCCGTTTTTGGCGAATCCCTCACGCAGGAAAATCATTCCGGTGCCCAGATGGTTGATGAATGGGACATCGAGATCCTGCAACGTGGCCCAGACTATATCCATATCCGGATGAGTGGGTGACATCGCAGGCGGAGGAGTGGCAGGCACCCAAATAGCAGCGCATCCCTCTTTAACGGCGGTCCGGATTTCCCTGGCCGCCATCTCCGGGACGTCGAGCGGAACCAGTCCAACTGCCCGCATGCGCTTATCGTGGCGGCAGAACTCCGCGATTCCGCGGTTATGCGCGCGCGCACCGCCGTAGAGTATGTCGGGATCGAAGAATCGTTGCGTTCCAAGGACGCCCCAGAAGTGACTCATCGCCATGCCGGTGAAAACCAACTGCCGGTTATAACCCAGCAGATCAAGCGCACGGGTGCGCTCGTCGGGGTCATATCCGCCCAGCGCATGCCAGCTCTTGCGCTCCAAAATCTTGGCTTCGGCGCGCTCCATCGCCGCCGGATCCTTCTTGCGCCTTTCGATCATCGAGGGGAGGGCGGACACCAGTTCTGCGGTTGCTCGCCCGCCGCAAGCCTCGAAGTCCATCGGCGCCAGTTTGGGCCGCACCTTAGGATCGGCATACTGGAAGATCCAATCCTTGGTCTCCATAAAATGACTATCGGCGTCGTTGAAGATTCTGCCTTCCGCGTATGGCATAACTGCCTCTAATGCTCCTTCCGATTTAGAAACGGTCCAATCCGATGTCACTGTTCTCGAGATGCATAACACTTCCTGAACGGTCGTTCAAGAATCGCGGTGCGCAGCAGCCCTGGTTATTAGGACTGAGCCTGACTGTCTGCTCAGACAGCTGACCAGCCCGAATCAACCGGAAATACCAACCCGGTAATCAGGCGCGATTCATCGGAAGCCAGGTACACAGCCAGATGGGCGACATCCTGGGGCTCGCCAAACCCGAGCAGGGACGTACCGCTGGCCGCGAATTTTGGATCGTCGAAAAACTTCTTGATTCGTTCGGTCAGGATTACGGTCGGGGCAAGCGCGTTGGCCCGGACCCGATGCTCGGCGTAGTCGACCGCCATTGCCCGGGTCAGCGATATTACCCCACCTTTGGCTGCGGCGTATGCGTTGCGGCCGTTCTTGTTGCCGAATAGCGCTCCCATCGACGCCGTATTGATCACCGAACCGCCGCCATTGCGGATCAGTTCAGGAATCGCATACTTGCAGCCCAGGAATACGGTAAACAGGTTAACGCGAATCGCGCGCCACCATTCATCCAGCGAAACCCGGGTCACTGGGCCATCGGCGGTCGTTGAAGCGCCCGCGTTATTGTAGAGGATGTCGAGCTTGCCGAACTGCGCCACCGCCGTCTTGACGGCCCGCTCTACCGCCTCTGGTTCGGTCATGTCGGCATGGATGAAGATGGCTTCGCCGCCGTGGTCCTTGATCATCCGGACTGTTTCCTCGCCGCCCTCCTTGACGATGTCGACCACGGCGATCTTCGCTCCTTCCTTTGCAAAAAGCTCCGCGCCCGCTCGGCCGATACCGGAGCCCGATCCGGTGATGAACGCCACCTTGCCCCTCAATCTGTCCATGGTTCCTCCAGTTTGTGGTTGCGATAGTTGTAACGCTTGAGCGCCATTGACCACTGGTAACCGCCGTCCCTGCCACCGACATTAGTCCATTTCCATAACGGCCGATGCGCGCTTCCACTACGTTGAACGATGACGGATGATGCCGGTACAGTGCCGCGGCGACCGGTGGCGTCAACTTGTCCGACGACAGCCGCCAAATGTATAGAGGAGAGCGGACTTTATGGCGATCAGTGAAGTCCATCACGTGGCCATCAATGTTTCCGACCTGGAGCGATCGATTGCCTTCTATCGAGACGCGCTCGGCTTTCGCAAAGCGCTGGACATACACATTGATGAACCGGTCATCGCCCGAAGGCTGCGTCTGCCGCTGAAGGGCTTCAATATCCGCTCGATCATGATGGTGCAGGGTGGGAGCACTGTGGGCGAGATAGAGCTTATGCAGGTCGAGCCGCTCAGAGAGAAGCCGACACCTCCAAAGAGTCCCGACGACCTTGGCATCTGGATCATCTCGTTCGAAGTCAGAGGCGAGCCGCTGGAGGACGCGGTCGAACGGCTGCGCGCGATGGGTGTGAAGTTCTTCAGCGACGACCTCGCAGAGAGCGACCTGAAAGGATTCGCGCCGATGAAAGCGGTGATCTTCGAAGATCCCGACGGCAACCTGCTCGAACTGGCGCAACTGCCTTCCAAAGAGGAATACCTGCGGATCAAGCAGAAGCGTGAGGCGCAGCACTCGACCAAGTAGAACACTGCATTCCAACACGTCTCACGAGCACGACGCGCGAATTAAACATGAAGCGAGCGGTTGACGTTGCGGAATCGAATGGGCATTCGCCAATATCCCTGGATTGACGTATTACCCGTGCGCTGGGGCTCATCGGCCAGCTCAATCTGCCGCAAGTACGGAATCAACTCTTCCAGCGTAGTACGCATCTCAACCCGCGCCAGGTTCGCACCGAGACAGAAATGCTGCCCATAGCCAAACGCCAGGTGCGGATTGGGATTCCGGGCGATATCGAAGGTGTCGGGGTTGTCGAAGATTTCCTCGTCGCGGTTGGCCGATGCCAACCATTTTGAGACCAGGTCGCCGCGCTTGATTTTCTGACCGCCAAGAATCGTGTCGCGCGTCGCTATTCGCAGGTCGTGGTAGATGGGTGAGGCGTAGCGCAGAATCTCTTCGACCGCGCTGTTGACGAGGGAAGGATCGGCAACCAGCCTTTCGAGCTCAGTGCGGTGCTGCAGCAGTTCGTAAAGCCCGCTGGCGATTCCGTTGCGGGTCGTTTCGAGACCCGCAACCACCAGGAACGCCAGGTTTCGCAATTGCTCATCGGAGCTCAGGGGCTCGCCGTCAATCGTGCCACGCGCCAGGGTGGTGGTCAGATCCTTGGCCGGCCTCCAGGCCCGGTCGGCTAGCATCCGGCTGAAGTACTCTTCGAGCCGCTGGTTCGCAGTCATCGCGTCAAGATTGTCCGTGTTGTCTCCGTGTCCGTTGGCTTGGCCGTACACAACCAGGTTGGCCAGATCCTCCAGGCGTGGGCGGTCCGCCTCCGGCACTCCGAGCATTTCCGAAAACTGCTGCACTGGAACCCGCGCGGCCACATCGAAGATGAATTCACATTCTCCCCGGCGCGCCGCCTCTGCGAGATACTCGCGAGCCCAGTGGCGCACCCGCACGGCCCAGGAAGCCACTGCCTTGGGTGTGAACTCCCATTTTAAAACGTTGCGCAGTTTGGTGTGCCGGGGCGGGTCCAGCTCACGAATCACTATTTTGCGGCCGTGATCTGCAAGTTCGCGAGAATGGCCGATTACCATCGGGCATTCGATGGAGTACGTGGCGACGTCTCGATGCACCTCCAGGACGTCGTTGTAGTTCACCACCGCCCAATAGGCTTCGCCCTTCTTATCGAATATCTGGCTGACTGGCAGTGTGCCGCAGATACTTTAGATAAGGAAGAGGATCGCGCAGCGCGAAGGACTCGGAGTCGGTAAGGTCAAAGAATTCAACCTTTTCCATTTTCCCTGGCTCTCCTATTAAAGGTGGTAAAGCTTCCGCGGGTTGTCCCACATGATCTTGCGCTTGTTCTCCGCAGAGACACCGGCCAATTCGATCAGGTCGTCAATTGCGCGCAAGTACCGATGCCCTTCGGGATGACCGAAGTCGGTCGCCACGACGATGTTGTCATCGCCCAATGAATCGATGACCGGCTTGATTCCAGGATCGTCGGGATCGGCCGAGATGTAGCATTGGCGCCGGAAATAATCGGCCGGTTGCATCCGCAGACCGGGAACGTTCATACCCCGGTTGCCGCCCTGGACACTCACTGCCAGACGATCCATCCAGAACGGAACCCATCCGGCTCCGCATTCCAGATGCACTACGCGCAGTGTGGGATGGCGCTGGAGCACGCCGCCCATGATCAGCGCAGTACTGGCGAGCATGCTGCCCACCGAAAAAGCAGTGGTGACCTGAGCTGAGACCACGCTGGGGTCGGTGCCGCTCAAATAGTCGGCAATCAATGACTCATAGCTCGGTGCACCAGGATGAATTCCCAACGGAACATCGAGGTCTGCGACTGTGGCCCATAGCGGATCGTAACCCCGATCGAAAAGCGGACGGCGATTCACCGGTATCGGCTGAATCCGCAGCGCCTTCATCCCCAGTTTCTTGACGCAACGCCGGGCCTCTTTGATCGCGGCATCGACATCGCGCAAGTCCAGACAGCCCACGCCGACCACTCGCCCGTGGGTTTCGGCACAAAAATCCCTGACCCAATTGTTATAGGCCCGGCAATAGGCCGCCGCAGCCGGGGCTTTGAGATGAGGCGCCGACCACAGGAGCAACCCGACCGACGGATATACGACCATATAGTCGATTCCCACCCGGTCCATCGCCTCGATATAGACGTGGGGTGGAAAGCCCTGACGGGCCGCTTCTTCGTACTCCGCGTCCTCCGCTACTGGATTCGGAAAGCCGGCCACGCCGCTGGCTGGCAACACGTCGCCGGCCACACGGATTTCCTCGGTGCAGGTCAGCGGATCACCCTGATATTTGAAACGGGTAAGTGGCATTTCTGACCGGAAAGCAGGTTCAAGATAGTTCTCCCAGAGATCCTCCGGCTCGATGACGTGACCGTCGGCATCGATAAATTGGTGACGCTTTCCCACGAGCTTAAGCCTCTAACTTCGGACTATTGATGATGGTGCAGTTTGCTATTTTTCCGACTTCCTATAAGGGTTGCGGATGCCGCCGGTCAGGTAGCGGCTGGCGCTAAGCGCGTCGAGCTCCTCCAGATTCCAGCCCTCCTTGCGAAAGGCCGAACGCTCCAAATCCGGTTCCGAATATAGCGCGACCTGTCCGGCGCCGATCTGAAATGTCGGCCCGGTGATATTGGCCGCCGCGTCGGAGCACAGCCAAACTACAAACGCCGCCACCTCAGCGCCATCAAGTATGCGCGGAGTGCGGAAATCGACCCACAAATTGCCGGTGCCGGGAACACCGTAGTTCTCCTGCAGTTCGGAAACCCATTCGATGGTCGAGGCCAATGGCGGATCGCACATGCGGCTCAGGCCCAGCGGGCGCAACGTGTTGCATCGCACCCCGAATGGACCCAAATCCCTCGCGATGCTTCGGGTGAAGCCTACGATACCCTCTTTAGCTGCCGAGTAATGACCTGTACCCGGTTCGCCCAGCCCTGCTTGGGACGAAGTGTTGATGATGATGCCGCTGTTTTGTTTGCGGAAGATAGGAGCGGCGTGACGGACGGTCGTGAAGGTGCCCTTGAGGTGAATGCCGATGGTTACATCCCAGTCTTCTTCCGAAATGTCCCAGATGCGATCTCCCAATAGATTGCCGGCATTGTTGACCAGGATGTTGAGGCCTCCGAAGTGCTCAAAGGCCATTTCGATAATGCGCTTGCCGCCCGTCCAGGTGGCTACGGAATCGGTATTGGCGACTGCTTCGCCGCCCGCGGCACGAATCTCATCAACTACCGCCTGCGCGACGCGGGGATCGCTGCCCCGGCCGCTCATTTCGCTGCCGTTGTCGTTGACCACCACCTTCGCCCCTTCATGGGCTAGCGCCAAAGCCTCCGCACGGCCAAGCCCACGGCCCGCGCCGGTTACGACGGCAATCTTACCGCTCAAACGTTGTCCAGCCATGGTCGCTTTTACCTCTCGCAATCGCGAAGGCCACCTTTCGCGATCCGTATGTTACGGGGCTCTTCCTCGACCACGACCTCTGCGGGCGACGCGATCTCCGGTCTTGCCTTCTTCCTCACACGTTGCCTTTGGATGGACGGCTTGGCTTGCGGTGCCCGGGTGCGAGAAGACCGGCCATTAAACTCCGCCGTGAAAGCCGCATGGGCGCTGGTATAGAAGCGTCCGCTCATTGTCAAAGCCGCCTCGATATTTCCATGGTTGGCTATTCGATGGATGACCTGTGAACGACAGTGAAGTGTGTCTCCTACGCTAAGGAAATAAACCTGCTGCCTTGCAAACTCCATTTCGACCTGCCCACGTTCGCAGAACATGACCAGTTCATGCAGCCCTTGCGGTACTGAAAACTTCACTTCGTGACCGGCCGCAATCACGAGCCGCCAGCTTTCCAACTCCGAACCGACTATCTCAGCGGACAGTTTCTCAAACTTCATCTCTTTGGAGACCGCGATCGTCGCATGTTGGCCTGTACGCTGCAGGAGAATATGCAGCGGTGAAGGCTCCGGTGGCGCGATCAGATCTCGACCCTCCAAACCAAGCCCCGCGGCAATCTTTAGAATCACAACGATCGAGGGTGTCATTTGCCGATTTTCGATCTTCTGGATAGTGCTGGGCGCGACGCCACTGCGCTGACCGAGCTCCGTTAATGTAAGATGCTGGCTTTCGCGGCCTTGTCTAATCCGCTCGCTGATCTCTGAAAGTCGCGTTTCAATCAGATCTGAAGGCATGCCTCAATTCCTTGTCCGGCAGTGGGCCATTTATTGTCCGAGCAAATAGCCGCCACTGACATTGATGATCTCGCCCGTGATGAACGAGGAGCGATCGGAGACGAGGAACAGCACTACTTCGGCGACCTCGTCTCTTGTCGCGAAACGGCGCAGCGGCGTCCTAGCCAACTGCGGTTTGTACAAATGGATGTCCTTTTCGATGAACGGCGTTTGCACAATTCCGAGCGCGATCGCGTTGCAGCGGATGTTATGTGGGCCGCCCTCCAACGCGACGCCGCGGGTCAGATCGTGCAGCCCGGCCTTTGCCGCCCCATAGGGCGCCTCAATGCCGGCGCCGCCAAGATATCCAGCGATGGATGAAATGTTGACGATGGATCCACGGCCGAGTTCGCGCATTTTACCGATGGTCTGACGGATAACGTACCAACAGGCGCTAAGATCGGTGGCCAGAACCCGGTCGAAGTCCTCTGGTGAATAATCGAAGATGCTACCCTGGACATTTATCGCCGCGTTATTCACTACAATATCAACCGCGCCAGTCTCGGCGGCAGCTGTTGCCAGCGCCTCGTCGAATGCACGGCGATCTGTGAGATCGGCTACACAGGCCACGGCCCTCGCGCCGAGTTCAGACTGAATCGCCGAGACCGCCCGGTGCGCCCGGTACTCACTTTGGTCTTGAACTATGACCGCCGCCCCTTCGCGCGCCAACCGCCGCGCGATGGCGCTGCCGCAACCGGAACCGCCACCCCCGGTGACAAGCGCGACCCGGCCCTGGAGTTCGCCTCGGATTAGCTCATTGGTTGACACCCGCAGAACCTCCATTAACGAGAAGCAGTGCAGATAAATGCTTAATGGCACTCATGTTTCGGCATGGTATTAGCCGTTCGCTCAGGTCGAGAGCGGCAACAAAGCACGCCCGTTGTCACGCATCACTTTGCGAATGTCAGCATTGGTCAGGGTCGTCATGGTCTGCACGAATGACTCCGGCTCCGCCAAACCCTCTGCATGCGGGAAGTCCGACCCCAGCACCAATGAGTCCACGCCCACCTTGGCGGCAATCTCGCCAACATTGTCCTCTCCGAACGGCGTCACTGCGATGTGACGCTTTACGATCTCGCTCGGGCGCTCCTTAAGCGGACCACCCAGCCACTGTCCGCCGCGCCCCATACCGCGCATCTTGTCCAGTCGCTTCAGGAAGTAGGGCAGCCATTCGCCCCCGTGCTCGACTGAAATTACCTTGAGGTTAGGAAAGCGTCCAAACAAATTTCCATAGACTAGGGCTGACAACGTATCCATGATTGCGCGGTCGCAATAGCAGTTCATCCACTGCCACGCCGATTGTTGCCAGAACTTTACGTTAGGCTTCTCGCTCCAATTAGCGGAAATCTCACGATTATACCCGCACTCGGTCAGGTGGTAGGCTGCCACGGCCCTGGCTTCGTTCAGCCTTGACCAGATCGGATCAAAGTGAAGGTCTGCGGGCGAGCGGCCAAACGCATGCCCCGTCGTCAGATTGAAGATGCGCGCGCCGCGCTTGAGGGCCCAGTCGATCTCCTCGACCGCTCGCGGCACATCACGAAAGGAGATAAACGGCGGCGCATATATACGCTCTTTGAAGTTGAAGCCCCACTCCTCATCAAACCACTGGTTGAAAGCGTGCAGATTGGCCCAGGCAACATCATGGTCCTTCGTCACTCCATCGACATAGAGCGCGGTATTCGGGAAAACCAGGTTTTCCTCGACATTCTGCTCGTCCATCAACTTCAATCGCGGGTCACGGTAAAGATGCCAGTCCTGCCACTTCATGAATTCGTACGGAGCCTCATCGCTTCCACGGCCGATCGTTTGAAGCATTTCCTTGAGCGACCCTGGCCGGAGCGTGCAGCCCTCGGGCATCGACTTGCCCTCGCTTAAAGGCTCGCCGTCGAGACGAGCCTCGTGAAGATGCCCGGGTCGAAACGTGATGGCCTGCTCCCGGAACTTCGGATCAATGTATCGAGTGAAGGCGTCTTCGTGCTCAGTGATATGAGTGTCACAGTCGAAAATCCGATAGGCCAACTTTGCTGCCATCAATTCTGTCCTCATCCGGTCGGCATTTTTCTTTCAGATCCCGCTCAATGGAACCTACGCCTGGGAATTTCCGTTTGTCAACAGATTTTTCTAATAGGAAAATTAAGGTTGACTGTGTCTTGATGCAGCGAAGCATGGAGAATGAAAGCAACTCGTTGGCTTTAACGCTTAGCGACGGTAAGCTGGCTGACGCTATGGACCGAACGCGCTCGAAAATGGATGAAGCGCAGTTACAGGAACTTCTGGTCAAAATCCGAAACTGGGGCAAATGGGGTCCGGACGATCAACTTGGGGCGCTTAATTACGTGACGCCGGAAAAGCGCTCGCAAGCGGCCCGAAGCGTGCGCGACGGAAGAGTGGTCTCACTTGCCTTGGCTCTTTCCACCGCGGCCTCGCCTGACAATAGCCGGCCGGTTACGCACGTGATGATGCACACGGGTCAGAGGCCTGTCAGCGCGGACTTTTTTTCGATTTCAACTCACGGCTCCGCCGTGACCCATCTCGACGCGCTGTGCCATTACTATCATGACGGGTTGATGTACAACGGCTATCCATCGGCACTAGTCACTCCCGGCGGCGCCAGGAAAGATTCGATAGATGCAATTCGTGACGGTATTTTCACCTGCGGCGTATTGTTGGATATTCCACGCCTTAAGGGCAAGTTATGGCTGGAGCCGCGTGAGCCGCTGTACCCGGAAGATCTGGAAGCTGCCGAGAAATTTCATCAGGTCCGGGTGGAACGCGGCGATGCGCTCTTGATACGGATCGGCCGGCACGCGAGGACCCGCGCTCGCGGCCCTGCAGATCTTCAGCATCAAGGAGAGGCTGGTCTGCACGCGTGCTGCCTGGAGTGGCTGCATGAAAGGCAAATCGCGATTTTGGGCAGCGATGGCGTAAATGATGTGATCCCGAACGGCTACTCCATTGATCCAATCCATGCCGGCGCGCTGGCTTCGATGGGCGTCCATCTGATTGACAATTGCGATCTCGAACCAATCAGCGACATTTGCGCCTCAACGCAGCGTTATGCCTTCCTGTTGACTGCGGCCCCTCTGGTCTTAAAAGGCGGCACTGGTTCGCCGGTTAATCCGATAGCGGTGTTTTGATTTGCTTACCTTGCACAGCGACAGAGTACTAGGCCCAACTTCCTCAAGCCGATGATGATTCGAAAGCGTGGCCTAAAGAGAGGCACACGATTCTTGCGGAGAAACCGGCCGGGTTTCAAAATCCAAATTGAAAATGGGGCGCAAAGGGGAGCCAAAATGGCGGACTTGGATATCCAAATCAAGGGGGGCACGGTGGTCGATGGAACCCGAGTACCCCGATACCGCGCCGACGTGTGGATCAAAGACGGCAAAATCGTCCAGATTGGCGGCCGCCCCCAAGGCTTTGCGAAAAAGATTATCGACGCCGATGGCCTGATCGTCGCACCGGGTTTCGTCGATCTGCACACCCATTATGACGCCCAAATTCGATGGGATCCTTACTGCACGATCTCGGGCTGGCACGGCGTGACCTCTGTGGTGCTGGGTAATTGCGGATTCGGCTTCGCTCCATGCAAGGCGGATTTTCGTGAGCGCTCGATGCTCACGATGACCCGCAACGAGGCAATCCCGTACGTGTCGATGGAGCGAGGTATGAACTGGGATTGGGAGAGCATCCCCGAATATCTAGACTCGCTCGACCGCGCGCCCAAGGGCATCAATTGCATCCAGTACATGCCGACGGCATCGCTGATGACTTATGTGATGGGGCTCGAGGCCGCCAAGACTCGGCCCGCTACCGAAACCGAGCGCGCCGAGATGCGCCGGCTCCTGGTCGAAGGTCTCGATGCCGGGTTGTGCGGCTTTTCCATTCAGCGCCTCGGAAAGTATTCGGGGCAGGCCGATTATGACGGCTCACCGATGGTAACCGATACGATGTGCGACCAGGACATCCTTAATCTGGCGCGCGTGCTGCGTGAACATGACGAGGGCTTCATCCAGATCACGCAGGAAACTGGTCACATGGACGAAGATCGGGCCTTCGTGGCGCGACTAGCTCAAGAGGCGCGCCGGCCGGTGCTATTTCAGACGGTGAACGCGGGGCGGCGTGACGCCGAAGTCCATCGACGCACATTGAGATGGATCGATGAGGTGCGGGCTCAGGGGCTGCCGATTTTCGGACAGGGCAACACGGTTCGCGCCGGGCACGGCTTTACCCTGGAACATTGGAACCTCTATGACTTCGTTCCTGCATGGCGTGAGATGACCACAGGCACCAGGGAGGAGAAGCTTGCGAAAATGAGCAATCCGCTACTGCGCGAGCAAGCTAAGTCCGAGCGCTGGATGCGGGCGATGGACAGGAACTCGCTGGCCACCGGCGGACGATTGATTAGGCTGCTTGTGCAATACGTGAATGACCAGCCCGAGTTTGAAACGTACCTCGGCAAGTCGCTCGGCCAGATTGCGGAGGAAGAAGCCAGGCATCCGATTGACGTAATGTTGGATCTTGCGATCGCAACCGGTCTTAAAGCGGAGTTCCTATCCCCGGTTCAGAAGTACAATTCTGACTATATCGCCGAGATCATCAACAACTCTATCTACACTTTCCCCGGGGTGTCCGACGGCGGCGCGCACACCAAGTTCTTCAGCGGCGGGGCCTTCACAACCGATTTTCTGTGCTGGATAGTGCGCGACGAGCAGAAGGTCGGTCTCGAAGAGGCTCATTACCGTTTGTCGGCGCTCCCCGCCCATGCGGCGGGATTCCGTGATCGCGGTGTTCTGCGCGAGGGCGCGTGGGCCGATGTGGTGGTTTACGATCTCAACGCCCTGGGTATCGAACCCCAATGGATTGGTGAAATCATTCACGACTTCCCGGGCGGCGAATGGCGCCGGATCAAACGCGCCAAGGGCTATCGGTCGATTATTGTCAACGGGCAGGAGACTTTCTCGGAAGGCAAGTGCACCAGCGCGACCCCGGGCAAGCTGCTCCGCCACGGCCGCGCGTCAGTTTAAGAAACGGTGCCTAACGACACGTGCCATACGCAAAAAGCCGTCGCGGTGAGACGGAACGCCTGAATGTCTAAATTCCAGTCACCGGCTGGAAGCCTGCGCGGTGCGGGTTTGATCAACCCGCACCGCTTTCCGTCGGGTGCCAAAAGCATGTAAAAGCGTCCGCTTGCGCAAGCCTCGCCGGCTGGCTGACTCGCAGCGAAGCTAGTTGTTGGTCAGGTTGAAGACCCGGACCGCGTTGTCCACGAGGATCTTGCGTTGCTCGTCTTGCGGAACTCCTTCGAGAGAGCGCGCGATGAACTCCTGCGAGTTGGGCCAGGTGCAGGTCGGATGCGGGAAGTCCGACTCCCACATGATGTTATTAACGCCGATGTGGTGGCGGTTTTCGATTCCGACCTGCTCATACCAGAAGTTCACGTAACACTGGCGATGGAAGTACTCGCTGGGCTTGATGCTCATCCCTTCGCGCCAGAGCTTCTGCCGCTCCCACTGGTGATCCGCGGTCTCAAGCAAGTAGGGCACCCAGCCCAGGCCGCTTTCGGACGATACGATCTTTAGCGAAGGAAACCGCTCGAGGATTCCCGAGAACAGAACTGTGCTCATCACTTGAGTGTTGGCTGAGATTGCCTTGGTCGAGACCTCGGCGAGCCAGCGCATCTCGCTGTGCCCCTTATAGTCGTTGCTTGCGCCAAGCCCCATGCTGCCACCGGATCCGATATGGAGGTTCACCGACAATCCGGTCTCTTGGCAGACCCGCCACAGCGGGTCCCAGTGCGGGTCGGAGATATGCGGATAATTGAACTGCTGCGGAAATGCGAAGCTGACGCCCTTGATCCCCATTTTACGGGTTCGCTCGACCTCGGCAACCGCCGCGGCCGCGTCCCACAAAGGCACGATCGCAATCGTGATGAAGCGGCCGGGGAAGGGACGATCGTATTCCTCTATCTGGAAGTCATTGAAAGCGCGGATAGCCTCCAGCCGGAACTGTTCGTCATACTTCGGATTACTGAACGTGCCGCCCGCGACACCGGCGATGTTCCCGAAGAAGGTGTGGGCATCGACTCCGTCCTGATCCATAGCCTTGACGCGTTCCGCCGGCACGTAAGCGATTCGAGGTACGTCTTCCCATCGATTGACCGACTTAGCACGGTCGGCAAGCGCGCCGTGAACAATTGCAATCCCAAGCCGCGTGTTCGGCTCGCCATAGACGAACCACGCATCGCGCTCCTTGTCGAGCGGCTTGAGCTGCGGAATTTTGTCGCCCCATTTCGCCGCGGACATGCGGGAGGTCCAGGTATCCGGCGCTTCCTGCAAATGATCATCAGTCGAGATGACTTTGTACTTCATGGCTCTTCTCCTTGTTCGGAGCGCTAGGCAGGTCCGATCCGCCCTTGCTATCGAGTAGCACCACCGCACCAATCCCGTCAACGAAAGCTATTGCAGCACCGGCTCTTCCGTATCTGCACCGAAATAACGTGAAAACCATTTGTCGGTGATTATCAAGCGGGGTTACCGCGGTCTGTTCTCTTGGCAGCTTGCCAGCCCCGCCGCTGATGATTTTTACGAGGAGGAGCTCACGGTGACCATCGTCACAGCCGCCCTCCATCCTTGCGGCTGTAGTGGATGCCGGCCTCGTCGGCGACGGCGATGAGATTAACGTCGGAAAAGTGCGCGCGTTCACGCAGCGTGCGCGTTCCAATCTCGAGATAGACGGCATCGCGGTTGGAGTTGACCAGTATGGTGGCCGTTGGCAATGCCCGCCTTGAAGCCGGCCGCGTCGCTTGGCCGCAGCACGGTCTCGCTTTCGTCCTCGATCAGCGTCAGCTCGCGTTCAATGAGAAAGACGAACTCGTCCTGGCTCTCGTGCCAATGGCGCAGCGACGAGAAAGCCCCAGGCGTGAGCATCGTCAGGTTGACGCCGAACTGAGTCAGGCCGGCTTCATCGCCGAGACGCTTGCGCGAACGGCCGGCGACCAGCTTGTCGTGCGGCGGCGGATAGCCGCCACGCGCGAACGAACGGCAGAGCGGCGACGTCGATCTTCGGCATGATCTCACATCCTTTTGTATCATGGTGGGGTTCCCATTACGCAGACTCGCAGGCCGTGAGTCCGCCGGGAATGCTGAAGGGATCAAACGAATCAGAGCTGATGAGTCGGCAGGATCAAACGCCGCTCTGGCCGCCGTCCACGTCAATCGCCTGACCATTCACGTACGAGGCGAGATCCGACAGAAGGAACATAGCGACTTGAGCTATCTCTTCCGGCTCGGCCAGACGTCCCAGCGGTATGTTTACGGCAAGAGGATGTGTTTCCTTACCGTCTGGGCCTTTTGTGATGCGCGCCTGCGTCAGCGGTGTCCGCGTGATCGAAGGGTTGATGGTATTCACCCGGATGCCGAATGGCCCAAGCTCGACCGCCGCGGCGCGCGCGAGCGATACGAGGCCGCCCTTGCTGGCGCTGTAAACCGAAGTTCCCGGCTGCGCGATCTCCGCGAGGATCGAGCCATTGAACAAGATCGAGCCCCTTCCTTGTGCCTTCATCTGGGCCGCCTCGGCCTTGAGGCAGAAGAACGAAGCCTTCAGGTTAGTGGCGATCACGCTATCCCAAGCCGCTTCGTCAACAGCGTTCAACAACAGTCCGCCGCCGCTGATTCCTGCGTTGTTGAACGCGCAGTCGAGGCGTCCCCAAGTCGAGACTACTTGTGCGATCGCGGCCGCGGGAGCTCCGGCCAAAGTCAAGTCGCTCTGGATAAAGATTGCTTCGCCGCCACCAGCGACGACCTCCGCGACTGCCGCCTCGCCCTCCGCGGCATTGCGGCCGGTGATCGCGACCCTGGCGCCTTCCTGCGCGAAAAGGATGGCGCTGGCCCGGCCAATCCCCGGAATTTCCGCCGGTAACGAGCGCGATCTTGTCGTCGAGCATTCTCTTCATCATCGCTTCTCCCGCAGCGCAATTAGGCCATCATTCCCAAGGGCCATAGCTACTATCTGTCGCTCATGTGAAGGATCCAGCCGCCAACCGGCCCTTGGGCAAAATTGTTCGCCAACGCCCCGAAACGGTCAACGCGATGGCAGCGGTGGAATGTACTATGTTACGCTCCGAGCAGGTTTACCCGCATGGCACAAAGGCTTGGTTTTGGCGTTTTTCTGCCCCCGTTTCACCCGCCGTCGGAGCATCCCACGCTCCAGCTTGAAAGCGACCTTGAGACCGCCGAGATCCTGGACGATTTGGGTTTCGACGAGCTGTGGATCGGCGAACATCATTCCGTCGGATGGGAACTGGTGGGGTCGCCCGAGATGTTCCTGGCCGCGGCAGCGCAGCGTACCAAGCGGATTCGACTGGGCACCGGCGTTGTTTCGATCCCGTATCATCATCCATTCAATGTCGCCGAACGTATCGCGCTACTTGACCATTTAAGCCGCGGCCGCGCGATGCTCGGCGTCGGTCCCGGGGCGTTGCCCTCCGACGCCTACATGCTCGGCATCGAATCGACGACCCAGCGGCCCAGGATGGAGGAAGGGCTCGGCGTGATCCTGCGTCTCCTGTATGGAGACGAACCGGTCACGCACAAATCCGAATGGTTCACGTTGCAAGAGGCGGCGCTGCAACTGCGGCCCTTGCAGCAGCGTATCCCGGTCGCGGTGGCATCACAGATATCGCCCGCCGGGATGCAGACCGCCGGCAAATTCGGAATTGGAGTGCTTTCGCTGGGTTCATACTCGGAACAGGGACTGCGGGCTTTGCCTACGCAATGGCAGATTGGGCAGACCGTCGCCCCCGAGCACAACCAGCACCTCGACCGGTCCAATTGGCGGATAAGCGTTTCCTTTCACCTGGCGGATTCCAAGGAGCAGGCCTATCGCGAGGCGGGCGAGGGACTGAAGTACTGGCACAATAACTACTTCATAGAATTGCTCGGCCGGCCCGATGTGCAACCGTTCAACGACGGGATGGAGGCTGCCGCTTCGATGGACAGTTCCGGCGCGGTCATCGGCACGCCCGACGACGCGATCAGGACGATCATCAGGTTGCAGGAACTCTCGGGCGGTTTCGGCACTGTGCTCGCCTTTGGTCATCCCTGGACGACTCGCGAACAGACGCTGCGAACCTATGAGATGCTGGCGCGCTACGTGATGCCGCGATTCCAGGGTCTCCTCGGCCCCGTGCAGCGCACGATGAAATGGGTAGGGGAGCACAAGGAATCGCTGGCGCAAAACACGGTCAGCGCAGTGCGCAAGGCGATTCAGGACTACAACGCGGCCCATCGCCGCAAATGAAGTCCGTTTCTATACCCAATCCTTGTCGACGAGAGGCTCCTGCGAGAAGGTGCCTGCGTGGCTCGATACGCTTTAGAACAATGTGAAAGAGACCGCCCAACTGGCGCAGCAACGCAACCAGCAGTGCGTTCCTCCACATTATTGTGGTTCCTGCTGATTACGGGCGAAATGCCGAGCTCGCCATTTCCATTAGTCAACACAGGCGACGCTCAGCGTTTCGTCGCTACCGCCGCCCATTCTCATTGTCCGCTCGACTTCCAGAGGAGTGCAGCCGGCCAGACGTCGGCTCTCTCGCACGAGATGCGGCTGATCGGAATACCCCGCTTCCACCGCGAGGATTGCAGCAGACCCTTGCGATAAGCGCACAAGGCGGAGGAAGCGCTGATAGCGCAAGATGCGATCAAGCGTCTTCGGACCATACCCGAAGCTCTCATCGAATCGTCGCCGTAGAGTTCTCTCGCTCATGGCGAGAGCACGCCCAAGCCACGGAACAAGAGCGAGTCCGGATGGCGCTCCCGCCTGAATGAGATTGTACGCTGCACGCATCGGTTCATCCGTCGGCGCATGGTTGGCTGGAAAGGCCGCGATGACGCTCTGGAGCGCGACGATAAGCTCGGCGATATTCCGGTTGTCGCGAACCTTCCCGGACATCCCGCAGGCTCTTGGGCCCCACAACTCTTGTAGAGACAGCCGCTGGCCAACAATCTGATTCGCAGGCACACCCAGCCATGTCGCCGCAGCCGCAGGCTGGAAGCGGAAGCCAACGACGGTCGTCCCCGCCGGCAGGTTTTCAATCATCGGATCCTTGTCGGGACCTGCGACCCGAAATGTCCTATCAATCCACTGAAGGTCGATCGTTCCATCCGGCGTAACGATGACTGGCGGCGCGCCCGCCTTCGGCATCCGGTGAATCCACGTGCTGGAGAAAGTGCCGCGCAGGAATTGCGGGGCGGGTAGCTCGCCGAAGTACCCCGCAGCCCTGGCAGGCACTGGCTTGGTCATTGCCATCGCTTCTGCAGCCACGATGAAAACCACTGTTCTTTTAGACTCAGCCGAACCGCGGCTGAACAACCATCCGGGCTTCGGCTCCAGCAGGAGTTCAGCCGACGCCCGCTCGAAAAGATCGCCTCTTAAAAAGATAGGCCGTGAATTTCCACTCGTTCAAGCCCACGCGAATCGTTCAGCCAAGATTGGCCGAAATTTTCAATATATCCGGACCCGACCAGCCAAAGATGGTCAGGCGGCTATGAGACAGGAGTTTGCCAAATGCCGACATCTTTTGTCGCTTGGCCGAACAATCGAGATAAGGAGAATTGACCTATGAAGCCGAGAATCGGAGTGATCACACTGGGAGTTGACGACTTGAAGGCGTCGCTCAAGTTCTACCGCGATGGGCTCGGGCTTAAAACCGAAGGCATTATTGGCACCGAATTCAAGCATGGCGCCATTGTTGTCTTCAACCTGCAACATGGCGTGAAGCTTGCTATTTTCCCTCGTTCGGACCTCGGCCTTGATGCGGGCATCGCGACAACCGCCTGGAGCCCCACCGAGTTCACGCTCGGCCATAACGTCGGTAGTGAAAGGGAGGTCGACGCCGTCATGCGCCAGGCAATCGCCGCTGGCGCACGGATGGTGAAACCCGCGCAGAAGACGTTTTGGGGCGGATATGGGGGTTACTTCCAGGACCCTGACGGTCATCTATGGGAGGTCCTCTTCAACCCGGCATTCCTTCCTGAAGATTGAACTACGTTACCCGCTGGCAAGGTCTGTCTATTTGGAAAACCGTAGCAATGTTCGCGAATTAGCGGACTCCGATTGGTATTCCGCTCCTCTTCACATCTGAGCAACCTAGGACGGGTCTAAGGCAAGCAAGCTAGCGGGATGGAGGCGCGAGCGCTTACGTCGGGAACAGCCCGGTCCACCAAAGAACACGAAACCCAGCGGGAATTCCTCGCACCATTGAACCATGAACGGACGTGCGGCCCTCATGCCGCACGTCCGTTTGACCCGAGTCGGCATCATTTCATGGCAAATGACCGGTTTGCGAGCCGTTGGCGTCGAATGTGGTATAGGTTCCTCCCTGCTCGGCTGGCGAGAAGAAATCACCGACGAGTTTGGCTTGCGGATTGAAGAAGAAAAGAATCTCGTTGCCGAAGCCGCCCGCAGCTTGACCAGTGCGAATCTCCGTTGTCGCTAACCCTTGGTGCTTTCGATTTGTCCCAGCAGATAGACCAACCCCTCAGACATTGTCGGGTGAGCGAAGATCGCGTCTCGCAACACGGTGTACGGCAGCCGCCCAATCATCGCGGTCTGAACTGCCGCCATCAGCTCGCTTGCCTCTATACCAAACGCGGTGAACCCAACAATTTGGTCGCTCTCTTTGCCGATCAGCATCTTCAAGAAGCCGCGCGGTTCGGCAATCGTGTGAGTGCGGAGTACATTCGCCATTGGCAATTTCGCGACGCGATATTCGATTTTGTCACGCTTCGCCTCGGTCTCGTTGCGGCCGACGCGCGCTAGTTCTGGGTCGGTGAACATGCAGAACGGTACGATGCGATCCTTCGTTGTCCGATTGCCGCCCTTCAAGTTGTCACGCACGACGCGGAAGTCGTGATACGCGACGTGTGTGAATTGCGGACTGCCCGCGCAATCGCCCATCGCCCACACGTTCGGTGCGGTCGTTTCCAGCCGGTCATTGACTTTGATATAGCCACGCTCGTCGAGTTCGACGCCGGCTTGTTCCAGTCCGATTCCCTTCGTATTCGGCGTCCGACCAACGGAGACGAGAAGATGGGTACCTTCGATGATCCGTTGACCGGGACCGTTTTTCGAGTAGACCCGGACTTCCTTGCCTGAAAGTCCCTCAACCTGAGAGACATGAGTGCCGAGCAACACTTCGATTCCTTCGTCGTGAAACAAATCAAGAAGGGCCGCACCAACGTCTGGATCTTCGCGCTCGGCAAGCTGCGCGCCTTGTTCGATCACGGTCACATCCGATCCGAAGCGCCGGACCGCCTGCGCGAGTTCAAGGCCTATATAGCCCCCGCCAATCACTATGAGATGACCTGGCAGACGGTCGAGATCGAGCGCCTCGATATGGGTCATCGGATTCGCCGCGGCGAGCCCGGCAACGTTGGGCATCGTCGAGTGCGAACCCAGGTCGAGGAACACACGCCCGCCAACAATCCGTCGAGTGCCGCCATCGTTGAGCGCGACCTCAACCGTTTTCGGAGCAACGAAGCGGCCTTCACCCATGATCAATTCTATTCCGGCGTCTGTAGTGCGCTTGGCGTGGAACTGGTGCTCCGCTTCGACCATCTCGCGTTTGCGCCGCTGGACGCCTGCCATGTTGATTCTGAGCTTATCCATTTCTAGTCCGAATTCAGCGCCGCGCCGCGCCAGCGATGCTACTCTCGCTGAATAGATCACGTTCTTGCTGGGCAAGCACGCGATGTTCGGGCACGAACCACCGAGCCATTTCCGCTCGACCATCGCCGTGCGATGACCGTTATCGGCCATCGTCCAGGCTGTCCACTTACCGGCTTCTCCACTTCCTAGAACCAGAGCTTCGTATTCTTCTGCGTCAGCCATTGGTCCCTCTCCTTAATAATTGCCATGGGTTGCCCCAGTTTGATGAAGGTGCTCCCGGCGTACACAAAACGAAGGCGATCAGCTGCTGATCGCCTCGCCAATTGCCTCGCGTATGATGTCGACGACCAAGCCGGGCGCAGTAACGATCGGCGCATGGTCCACAGGATGCGACCGCATCCGGGCATGCATCCGCTCCGCCATAAAGCGCTGCGTGTCGTGGGCGATCATGCGGTCCTGCTCCGCCATGAGGAACCAGGCTGGGCGGTCCTTCCAGAGTGGACGATTCACAGGCACCGAGATGCATGCGGGCGCCAGCGGCCGCTGAACCGCGGAGAGCATCGTCAATTCATCAGTGGAGGCATTCTGCGCGAATGCCGCGGCGAATGCCTCGTGCGGCAGATAGATCAGCCCATGCTTGTCTGGCGCCAACTTTGGAGCCAGCGGATGAGGCTTGGCACGATAGAAGACGTCGGCGACAGTCTCACCCTCCTCAGGTGCAAGGGCGGCGACATAAACAAGCGCCTTCACTCTTTCATTCCGTGCAGCCGCGATCACGGCCCCGGCGTACGCGTGACCCGCAAGAACGACCGGCCCCGGGACTCGCTCCAGCGTTCGCTCAACCGCCGCCGTATCCTCGGCAAAAGACGTCAGGGGCAACGGAGCCGCGAGCACCCTGGCGCCCTCGGCAGCCAGCGGCGTGATAACTTTGGCCCAGCTCGATCCGTCCGCCCAAGCGCCATGCACCAGGACAACACTAACATTCTCACGCGACATTGGTTCTCTCCTTGTGCTGCGCGATCAACTGATTGGCGATGTCGTCCAGGTTTGCACCGAAGATCTGCGGCTGCGGTCCGACCCCCAGTACGTCGGGTACGGTCCAAGAACCCCAAGCGACTATCTGAGGAATATGGTGCTGCACCCGCCGAAGCATGTCAAAGAAGGTTTTCTATGCCTTAGGCTCCATTAGTCGGGCAGACCGGCCTGACGATCGGCGGCCGGGTTCGCGGTCATTTAAACTGTCAGGCGGTTTACGCGCGGCTCGCCCGCCGCACGGCGCAGAGGATCGTGCTCGTCGTCAGCGATCTAGCCAAGCGCCGGGGCGGGACGGCCACTGATCAGGCAACCCAAGATTAGCTGCGAATTTATTTTTTTGCGTGGTAAACGATGAATTACCGATTGCCGCGCGGCGGCTGGCCTAACGGTCGGGCGCTTTGCCCGGTAAAAATAATCGCGCTGAGTTCAGGGCGAGCTTTCTAATTACAAAATATGAGAACCGCATCATTGGGCGCGTGATCGAGTTTCCACTTCTCCGCGAGCTCCCTTTCTCGCGTCCACGCCTCTTGGCGGGTTCTAAAAAGAGTGTCGTTATCTCTGATGGGCGATATTCCGCTGCGGCTGTGAATCTGGATACTGGCGACGAATTTGCCGTTCTGTAGGACCTCGGTATGGCGATAGACCTTGATGACGTCGGGCACTTGCTTCATTTCTCCTGGAGCCGCGGCTCGTCGGTGCCGATGCATCGGGCGAAGGCTCCAGATTGCGTTTCTGCGTCAGCATCTTTGACGACAGACGCCGCGCGCGCCAAGTTTTGGCGTTCGTGCTGGCACAGCGCGACAGAGTCGTAAGAATCCAGAATCTCCCACTCAGACAACGGTGCATCGCGTAGAATTGAGGGTTTTCCGGCCGTCGACTCCTGCATGGTGCCTCTCTGCGCATCTAAGTGGTCCAGCATCGAGGGCGGTTCATTTACCGGCGGCACCATCAGATACCAGCCAAGGAGGAGGAGCACAGCAGTGTTGCAGGGCTTCACGCGTCATTTTGTAGCATAATCTGCACAAAGAGCAAAGGCGAGTGTTGCACACGGCGACGTTGCTTTCCCAGCGGGGGTGGTGCTGATTGCCGGCGGTACCAACGACACGAGCGTCATTGGCACAGGCCGAGCTTTTCGTGCGGTGAACGGTCGTCCCTGCCTACGAGATCATCCCCAGACGCTGAAACAGCAAACCGATTCGACCCTCCCACCGGCAGCGGAACTTGCGATGGCATCTGGCGCCGCTCCGGCGACGCGGAGAAGCCTGGCGCATAATGTCGCGCGTGCGTTCTGTCCCGAAAAAGCGAAGAACGCGGAACAGAATCGGGCCTTCTCACCGATTCAATTCAATCTGGTAAAGGCGCTCGACATTGCTGTAGACGACCTTCCTCGTCACCTCTTCAGGAATCGTCGCAAAGTTCTGTTCGATAACTTTGCGCGAATCGGGCCAGGTCGAATCCGTGTGAGGATAATCCGACGCCCACATGAAGTTGTCCTCACCGAAAAACTTGTACAGCGCGACGCCGGGGGGGTCGTCCTGGAAGGTGGCCCAAAGCTGCCGCTTTGCGTACTCGCTGGGCTTTAGCGCCGGCTGATCCGGCAGGAAGCCGGTGTCGTAGTTGCGATCCAGGCGGTGGAGGAAATACGCGATCCAGCCAATATCGTTCTCGGTCGAGACCAGCCGCAGCTGGGGAAAACGCTCGCACACGCCGCCATGCAACATGATTGCCAGCGAACGCTGGGTTTCGGTGACGTAATCGATGCGAACCGTGATTTGGGCGGTGCGGTCGAGCTGGCCTGGCTGCTGCTTCTTCGCGGTGGTGATGATATGCAACGAAATCGGTATTCTCATATCCGACGCCGCGGCCCAGAAAGGATAATAAACCGGTCGGTCGTAAGGCACGGCGGGATCATTGGATATCATCGCGCCGCGCAACCCCATTTTGGCACAGCGCTCCAGTTCCTTGAGCGCCGAGGGAACGTCTGCCAGCGAGATCAGCGCGATTCCGAACAGCCGCTTGGGATTGGCCGAGCAATACTCCACAAGCCAGTCATTGAAAGTACGGAAGCATGCCATCTGCAATTCGGCGTCCTGGATCCCGTACAGCGGCATCCCGTTGCTGGTGTACAGCACCTCGGCAAGCACCCCGTCCACATCCTGATCCTTGATGCGTTCGTTCGGATCCCATCCTCCCGGTCGGCCGCCCTCGTATCCTTTGCCGTAGTGCTTGAGCAATTCATCGCCGCGCTTCCCGGCTGCAAACAGCGCCGCAACCGGGAATTCGGCGCAGTCAGGCGCCGAGATAACCCACTTGCCGCTGTCGTTACGGATCACCTTGGGAGCGAGCGAGCGGTACTTCTTATCCAGCCGTGTCTCCCACAAATCGGCGGGTTCAACGACGTGCGAATCAGCCGAGATGATGAGCAAATTCTCCATCGTTACGTCCTCCCATTTCTGGCGGGCCAACTCAGATCTTTATGGTTGTTACCTGGACCGGCCATCCAAAGTGGAGGCCTGGTCCAGCGCCCCTTCGGGTGCAGTGCGGAGTATCGCTGATGAACCGGAGCACACTCAATCTTATTCGTAAGGTCCACACAGACCAACTGGGAGGCGACTGCTCAGGTGACGGTCCGCAGGCTAGATTTTGCAGAACACGGAGACGGCGAAGCATTGCCAGCGCGATGAGTGAGTATCAGCCGGCGCCGATCACGGATCACCAGACCGTCGCGTTCCATCTCAGAAATTGCCAGGCTAACCTTGGGCCGCGAAGCGCCGATCAGTGCGGCAAGATCCCACTCGGTTACGCGGATACCAATCGCTATGCCACGATCATCATGAACGCCAAAATCAGCGGCCAGCGACCGCAAGTTGGCTAACAGACGTTCGCTGACAGGGGATTCCATCAGACCGTATCGCCAGAGCATCACACGCAGCCACTTGCCGACTATGTGACTGATCGTGGTGGCGTATAGCGAGGGCGTAACGCTCGCCGCTATGCGGGCCAGCTCGGCGGGTTCCAGCGACGCGGCCACGCAATCACTGATGGCATCACAAAAGTGTGAGCGAATCGATTCGTGTCCGGCGCTTTCGGGGGCGGGAGTCAGGGCCATCGAGCCAATAAAGTCTCCCGCCGAGACCATCGCGATCAACGTCTGCGCTCCATGGTTGCCGGTAAAACCGAGCTTGCCCACGCCCGAGACCATCAGATAGAGTCGCGCTGTCAGGTCTTCATCATCGACAATCCGTTCACCTCTGGCGACCGCATCCATCCGCATCGAATTCGCCAGCGCTTCGCGAGTGTCCGGCGAAAAGAATGGCAGCGCAGTATCGAGCGCTTCCAGAAGTGCGATGCGCCAACCTTTGGCCGTCTCTTCCGAATCGCGGCCAAGTAGCTCACTCTCCCGATGAGGCGTCCGCACGAGAACCAGCCGACGCGCGGGTTGCTTCTCAACTTGGGACAAACGTTTGTTGAATATTTGAGTTTCCAGTATCTGGGTCAGCAACCTGGTAACTGACTCGATTTTCTTCTGGAATTCCAGGCGAACTTCAGAACCGCCTTCTCTGGTCGCAGCAAGTTTGGCCCTGAGTTCGGCGAATTCAGTCCGCAGGGCGGCGCTCCGCGACAGGACATCATCGATGTAAGGAGAAGTTAGCTGTCTAGTGTCTCGATGATGGGGATGGCTGGGCCGCCCGGATATCATTTTTCCTCTAAGGTTCAATTCTCCTGCCGGGGACCATAGTAGTCGCTGTCACGATCAAGCCCGTAACGCCCGCTCTCACAATCTTCCGGCAGGCCGCATCGGCACTGTCGTCTTACCCAGCCTTCGTTGAAGTTCGTCACAGTGTTGGGTGAAGGACTTCTTTAAATCGTCGCTAAGCAGGTCTGTTGCCCCGATCAAATGCCGAAGTGATGCTATTCCGTGCTCGACCCGGGCCGCGGTTCGGTCTCCGTCGCAGCGGTTACCTCGCTCATAGCGAGCCAACGCCATATTGGCCAGCGTTTCAAGAAGAGACAGGTCAGTTTGGATGAAGTCTTTTGCTAATCTGGCTGCCTCGCTCCAGGCTGGCGTTCTCGCATACCGCGCAACGCCGATGGAAGATCGAGCCCGTTTCTGGAGATATGCAGCTTGAGAATCGGCCGGCCCTCGAAAATAGTCGAACTGTTGGAGCGGAACAGGTAAATCGTACATACGGCTGAAACGCACCCCTACGCACATGTTGCAGGTTGGTAGAGCCATGGTGGATGTGATCGTCGCTTGGTGGGGAGGGGTATGCTCGGGAAGGCTGTGCGTAACCACGTAGATGCCCGGGAAGGCGATCGTACCAGGTGGAGCGTTGGTCATTGCGTTTGCGTTGATTGGCTCCCGCAAAGGTGCGTCACGCTTTACTTCAGCCGAGGTCATGCACTGCTTCACGCGTCCAACAGCCTCGGAATTGCGCCGCGCCTGGGCGCAAAGATCTTTCGTCGTCAATCTGACGATTTGGACTCGCTCCTTGAGCTCGGCGAGCGTCGGGACGGCGTGCCGCCTCATGCAGACTCTATAGCGCGATATTCACAAGTTGGAAATGCCGTGGATCCCAGGGAATCAAATTCAAGGCATAGGACCAGACCGCCGGCACGAGGAGCAGAAGGCGAGAGGTTAGCCGAGCGGCGTGAAAAGCGGGACCGGGTAACTGCCGCGCCGGCCCCCTGACGAGTACGACGGCTGCGCTGCCTCGAAACGGAGCGTGATTGGCAACCGTCAGTAAGGGCCGCGACAACTCCCTTGAGTTCATCGCACCTGCTTGCGAATGAAGCTGTCACCACCCGGCTAAGGTCCGCGGCCCCGACGAAACGACGGACCGTTCCGATCGCCTCCCGAGCATGCGCCTTGGACTGGCCGCCATCGCGCCGATCGCCTCTTTGAAAACTCCCCCATGCGAGGCGGAGGGCAACCGGAGCACTCCTCCTCCGGCCCAAGAGGTAGCGGTTAATCCATCCGGATAGCGTGCGGGGCGTACACCTCAGCGACCAGGCCACTTGGTACCGCTCTGTCGGGACAGGCCTCGCTGGGGCCGGACGCTAATGACCAGGCTGGCCGTCCGAAAGTTGTTGATACACGCCTGGTTGATGCGACAATTGAGGTACCGGACAGATTCGTGTAATTTCACACGCTGCGAGCGGCGGTGATGAGGCCTGAGAGTTAGTTAGCCGGCTTGTGTCTTGTTTCTAGACGCGATGGACCTCTGCCTATTGAGCCGTTTCTTAAAAGTCACGCGACCCGGTCTGAATGCCATTCCATCGCGCTCGGGAATCGACTTGGCAATCAGCTGCGTGGCCTGGGAGATTTGATTCAATTGGGTTGGCGCAAAGGTAATTCTCCGACACGGTTCTCTTAGATACCTGCGAGCGCCCTCCGATGGGCGCTCGCAGGCGGTCTCGGCCATACGTTCTATTGGCCGGCGTGCGCTGCGATCGCCTTCTGTATCTGTTCCTTAACCGCCTTCATATTGAAGCTTGCACCCTTTTGCATGGGAGGAAACTCGATAAGGGTTTGTGCGGCTTGTGCGACCTCCTGCTGCACGAACACAAAGCGCCAAAACTCGGTTACAAACCAGTTGTAGTAGGCTATCGATCCATTATCTTTGCCGTTGTACATTCCTGTCCGCTCGAAAGGATCCAGACGCAGATTAACCAGGATCGGCCAATCGA
>Ga0126381_100000901_pt1 | contig 32273 bp, 26 predicted proteins | sample PanSoiMetPlot_28_FD_96465 | JGI IMG/M metagenome (GOLD analysis project Ga0126381, IMG submission 96465) | Tropical forest soil microbial communities from Panama - MetaG Plot_28 | ecosystem: Environmental > Terrestrial > Soil > Tropical forest > Bulk soil | place: Panama | collected 2016-02-17 | reverse complement strand
GGAATTTCGCTGCCTCGACGATGGTATAGCCGCGGGTGTTGTAGACTGCAACACGGCGGGCGCAGAGCCCGATTCAATTACGGGGTAGAGCGTTTGGCTTTCACCTTTCTAGATTGGGCCATCGTCGCAGCTTACCTCGCCGCCTCGGTTGCCATAGGCCTTGCTGGTAAGCGATTCGTTGGTAGCGTGTCGCACTACCTGGTCGCAGGACGCGAGCTTGGCCCGTACATTGGAGTCGCGACTCTCGCGGCGACTGAGATAGGCACAATCACATACATGTACAACGCGGAACTTGGATACCGGTACGGCTTTTCCGCCTTCTCCGCAGCCCTGATTTCCGGCCTAGTGATGATCTTCGTGGGTCGCACGGGATTCGTCATCCGCCGCTTCCGAGAATTGGAGCTGATGACTGTGCCGGAATACTTCGAGAAAAGATACAGCCTGGGACTCCGCCTTTTGACGGGAATCCTAGTTGCTACCGGTGGAATCCTGAACATGGGCGTCTTCCTTAAAATTGAAGGGGAGTTCCTCACGACCGTAAGTGGCATTCCGAATCGATATCTGATCTTGGCAATGACCATGATTCTGCTGCTCGAAATGATCTATACGGTCCTCGGAGGAATGGTCTCGGTGGTGATAACGGATTTCTTGCAATATGTTTTGCTCTCCGTGGCCACGATTCTGATCACTGCTTACGCGGTTTATCATGCCGGATGGGGCCACATCATCAGTAAGGTTTCCGCTACGATGGGCCAAGCGGGTTACAACCCCATTGTAAACGCAAAGTTCGGACTTACCTTTCTCATTTGGCAAGTCCTGCTGTGGTTTTCCGTAAATACCTGCTGGCAAACTACAGCGATGCGAATGTTTTCGACAAACAGTCCGGAAACTGCCAAGAAGGTGATGACGTGGAAGGGATTCATTTTTCTTGGCCGCGGGATGCTGCCCATGCTGTGGGGCATTGCGGCGCTTACGCTTTACGGAACAGGTGCAATGGACAAGAGTGTACCTCTCCCGGTTGTGAACGGGCAGACTCTTATGCCCATCGATGCGATGCCCGCAATGCTTGCCCAAATTCTTGGGCCCGGCGTAAAAGGTATCGTGGTTGCCGGAATGCTGGCGGCAACGATGTCGGTAAACAGTTCTTATCTTCTCGGCTGGAGTTCCGTCATCTCGCAGGACGTAGTCCTCCCCTGCCGGCGGCTTCTAAACAGGGCTCCCCTGGACTCCCGTCGACAGATTTTTGTCAATCGCATCGCCAACCTCTTTGTCAGTGCCTTCCTCATGTTTTGGGGTTTGTACTACACACCTCCCGGCGCCGTGTATTTATACCTGAACATTACTGGTACCATTTTTCTGGCTGGTGCGTTTGCATCGGTTGTCGGAGGCCTCTACTGGCCCCGAGCAAACCTGCTGGGTGGATATCTGGCCATGATAATGGGGGCGGCAGGAGCGATCGTGCCCTTCTTCTTTTTACACTGGAACGAAACGGTTGCTGGATTTGGGTCTTTTGGTTTGGCAGCCGTAGGTCTCTTGGTTGGCTCCCTGCTTTGGAAGCCACGCGGCGCTCAACCGATGCACAGTTACGCAGAACGGACAAAACCGTGAAGGCATGGCAGATCTTCTGGGCCGCAAGCCTACTGATTGCGGGGGGCTCTTTCGCTTGCATCACCCTGGTGGTAGCGGTCAAGGGTTTCCAGGACTTGCGCAACGTGCTTCGCCGCTGGCAGGAGCAGAAGGAATAAGTCTAGTGCGGAAAGCCGTTATCCTAGCGCGTGGCCTCGGCAAACGCATGCGCGAACGAAATGCTGCCGTTCAACTTGATGAGGCCCAAGCAGCCGCCGCAGAGTCCGGCATAAAAGCAATGATGCCTTTTAAGCGGCCATTTTTGGATTATCTGTTGAGCGCACTCGCAGACGCTGGCTATGGACATGCGTGCCTGATCATCGGACCCGAGCATACGGCTATCCGGAACTTCTACTCAGTCCAAGCGCCTCCCCGGCGCATTCAGCTTCATTTTGCCGAGCAACTTGAGCCGCGAGGAACCGCGGACGCTGTCCTGGCCGCCGAGGGTTTCGTTGCTGGGGAAGACTTTCTTACTATCAACTCAGACAATTATTATCCCGTTTCGGCATTGCGGGCACTGCGATTGCTGGGAGAAGCAGGTACTGCTTTGTTTGAAGCCAATGTCCTGATCTCCGAAGGAGGCATCCCACCAGAAAGAATCTTCAAGTTTGCGGTCTGCGAGGTCGACGTCGACGGTTACCTCGTGAAGATTCTGGAGAAACCCGAGCAGACAAGAGAGGTTTCAGCGCGAAAGGCTGCTCTCATCAGCGTAAATTGTTGGCGCTTTCCGCCGGCGATGTTCGAGGCCTGCCGTGGGGTTCCGCTATCACCCCGCGGAGAATACGAGCTGCCCAACGCGGTCGAAAAAGCCATGACGGACCTTGGAATACGATTCCGCGTCGTACGGTGCAATGAAGGCGTCTTAGACCTATCTTCCCGCAGCGATCTGGCGAACGTGACGCAAAAGCTTTCCAGCATTGTGGCCGATCCGTGAAGTCGAAGGTGCTACAACGACTGGTAGCTGCCGGGATGCGCCCTGCTGAAGCGGAGCGAAAGGCAAGACTATTCGAGCTCGGCCTTGTCATTCTAAAACGGTGGGGACAATCACCCGAGTCGAGGCAGACGCGGCTCTACATTCCAGGACGCATTGAGGCTCTTGGCAAACATACGGATTATGGAGGCGGGCGCAGTCTTCTTTGTACCGTCGAACGCGGTGTATGTGTTGTCGCGAGCCGCCGGAGTGATCCGTTGGTCCGCATCGCGGATGCCGTTTCCGAGCAGGAGTACCAATTTGCCCTCTCTAGGGACCTCGACGCTGCTACGCAGGATTGGAGTTTGTATCCGAAAACCGTAGCGCGTCGCGTTGCCGGAAATTTCGGAAGTTCCTTGAGTGGAGCAAACATTGTTTTCGCAAGTGACCTTCCTCGCTCGGCGGGATTGAGCAGCTCGAGCGCACTGGTTGTTGCAACTTTTCTCGCGCTCCGTGAAGTCAACGACCTTGCTCACCATCCGGCATACCAGAGGAACATCGCGACCAATGAGGACCTAGCCACTTACCTAGGCTGTATTGAAAGTGGCCAATCTTTCCTTGGGCTCGCAGGCCATTCCGGTGTAGGAACGTTTGGGGGAAGCGAAGATCACACCGCGATTCTCTGTTGCCGCGCGGACTGGCTGAGCCAATTCAGGTTCTGCCCGGCGCGGCTTGAGCGGGAGGTGCCACTACCGGCAGGCTGCATTTTTGTAATTGGCGTGAGCGGCGTTGTGGCCGACAAAACCGGCTCGGTGCGCGCAAAATATAACCAGGCCTCCCTCGTGGCGAAGACGATTCTTGCCTTGTGGAACGAAGCATCTGGCCGATCCGATCCTACGCTTTTCGACGCGGCCACGCGTTCGACCGATGCGGCGGATCGCATACGCGAATTGCTTGGCAACTCCTCGAACTCTTTTTACCCGCGCCACATGCTCCTCGGCCGCTTTGAACAATTTTTCAACGAAAATGCTTGCAATATCCCTGGAGCCGTAAATGCCTTGGCCAGAAATGATCTGGAAGAGTTCGGTGAGTGGGTTGACCGTTCGCAAGCCGATGCCGAACGACATCTTGGCAATCAGATACCGGAGACCGCAGAGCTGGCCCGATCCGCTCGCGCCCTAGGTGCGATAGCAGCATCCGCTTTTGGAGCGGGTTTCGGTGGGAGCGTGTGGGCCATGGTTCGGTCAAGTACGGCCCCGGACTTTCTCAACCGCTGGAAAGCGCACTATCACCAACAGTTCCCGGCCCGTGCCGAAAGCAGCGAATTCTTTGTAAGCGCTGCAGGAACTCCCGCTGTACTCTTTTGAGCCAAAGGTGTCCGGGGCTGGCAAAAAGGAGACTGGGAATTGATTCGTTGGTGAAGGCGCACAAATGTTGTGCGCCTGTAGACGGTCCAGGCAACCGCACGCGGTTGGCCTCAACAGCTCTCGTACACGAACAGGGGGGATTCACATTGCTCGAATGCTCACAAAACCTAGAGCTTTTGCTAACGCATCAATTAACCCCAGCTGGCCCGATCCCGACCGCGAGCGACCCTGATGGTTTCTATCCTTTCGAGACCTCCTGCGAAACCAGCAGAAGGCCTGCAATGAAGAGATATCGTATGGTGTCGATCGAAAACGGCCAGTTGCGTGTGAAGATCTGCCCGGATCTCGGAGGGCGCGTCTGCTCCATCTTCCTCAAGGAGAGCGCGGTGGAAACTCTCTTCTTTCCTCGCGTCATAAGGCCGGTGCGCATCTTGCCGCGCCAGTCGTTTACCGGGGGCGGCATCGAACTAAGCTTTCCTATTTCGCACAGTCCGGTTCAGATTGCTCCGATACGTTTCGAAGTAACGCGCGACTCGAAAAGGATTTATGTCTCATGTGGAGAAAGAGAACTGCGGTTTGGAATGAATTGGACAGTTGAGTACTCTCTTGGCGAAGGCGATGGGTTTCTGACTCAGCGAACCGTATTCTTCAACCCTGATCGTGACTCCCATGCCTGGATGTCTTGGTCAAACGCGGGCGTGCCGGCGCGAGCAGACACAGAGTTTCATTTCCCCAACGGCCCTGTTCTTGCCCATGGTCGTGACGTACGGATCATCGACTGGCAAAAAGAAGGTCCACGACGCCAGGAAGATGTGCATCGAATGACTGGCTTTTTTTGGAAGAGGCCAGATTGTTCCGCATTTGGAGTGTTCACCCCGAGTCTCAGCGCAGGCGTCTACCATGTAGCTGAGCCTGTTTCGGTACCGGGGATTAAACTCTGGAGCGACGGGATAGGACGCGACGAGGGATGGGTCAGTCAATATACGCTCGACGGTGAGCAATGTCTCGAGATCCAGGGCGGCCCTTTGGTCGATCAATCGTTAAAGGACATGCTTCAGCCTGGGCAGCTGCGTCATCACGTTGAGTTCTGGATTCCTTCAGCCACGCCGCGAGATATTAGAAAGATTTCGCTCCCCCATCCATCCATGAGGCCCGTGGATGAAGTCCCTCTGTTTAGCTGGGCCAGGGACGAGGAGGTTATCTATTGGCTAAACTTGATCGCCCTTCAGAAATCAGGGGACGCCTGTAAGATCCCAGAGGCTCCCGATATTGACAACAATAGCTGGGCCATTAGTGGAATGGCCGACTTGGGCGCTGCCCTCTCGTGGGCGGCGGTGTCCACAAAAGGAAATGAGCGAGACAGGTGGCTATTCCAGCACGGCGCTTGGCTTACAGCGCGTGGCGAGACGGACGCCGCGCTCGAAGTTCTGGGGCAGTCGGGGGACGATCGCGCGCGAGGGCTATCCGGACGGCTTTGGCTGGCACACCGGCTGGACGCAAAGTCTGCCGCGCAGTGCTTTCGAGCAATCGAGTCAGAAGCAGTGGCACTTCATCCCCAAATAGTGATCGAGAGAGATAAGGCTCTGGCCGCGTTAGGGAAGGAGACCGTTGAGGAGCGCGGGCGCTGGCTCAAGGCCGTCTCGGCGCTCGATGACGAATGGTTGGTCGAGCGGCGCGCGAGCTGGTTGATAGACAGTGGAGATTTGCAGGCCGCTGCCCATCTGCTTAGAAATACGAAATTTCAACTAGTACACCAGCGCTACGAGCGCACTCGTCTTTGGCGACGAGTTGAAACGGATCTTGGTCTGGAGCCGGTCGAGTATCCATCTTGGTTGGGAGAGGATGATCTGGCGGAATTTGGAGCGTATCGTGACGATCATGCGGGTTGAAAAATGAGGAGCCCTCCTCAAGGGTCAACCGTACATTCGCGCCGAGGTGGCCCGCCGCCCTGACAACGACAGGAGAACAGCATAGGAAGAGAGTTAGCGACGCCTGACTAAAGCATAGATAACACTTTGGGCCGAACGGATTTCGACCAGCCGCATGTCATCGTGCACTTCTTGGAAGCCCGATGTCAGGTGATTAGAAGGCTACCCTGTTAATAATTACAGTTGTTGCATAAACGGACTCCTCATTATCATCTCTGCTCTTCAGGAACTCGAACAGGTCGGAAGCCTATCAAGGGAAGTCACGGCTATGCGAATGGGGACTCCAGCTTGCCCTCCAACGCAGTTCTCCAAAGGAAAGCGCCGAGAGGCCATTCCTGTCGAGGTCTGTAAGAATGTAAGACTTGACTGAGATGATTGTGGGTCCAGGTAAGATTTGTGTTGGGTGTTACCGATCTTTTCGACGCGCTGGATTACGGAACTTACCCCATGGGAAAACATCTGCGGCCCGGGAAACCAGTCAGAGTCTTTATTGCCGACTCTAGTGCTTTGGAATGCCAGTTAATGGTGAGGGCTTTGCAGCAAAGCGGAGAACCGATCCGAGTTGTGGGTTGTGCTACGGAATCGGTGCAGATCGCCAGGGAATTAAGCAAAAACTTCGTGGACGTTGCCGTTATTAGCGCTGACTTACGAGATGGGCGCAGCTTTGGCATTCAGATAGTTCGGGAAATCCGAGTTTCTTATCCCCATCTTCATACCATCCTCCTGGTCGACGCTCCCGAGGGGCCCATGGTAGTTGAGGGGTTTCGGGCGGGAGCTGATGGGGTATTCTCACGTTTTGAAACCTTTGAGATGCTCTGCAAGTGCATTTATGCAGTGCACAAGGGCCAGATCTGGGCAAGTAGTGAGGAACTTCGTTTCATCATTGAGGCCATGGCTCAGGGGGAAAAACCAGCCATCAAAAATGCGAACGGAGCAAGACTGTTGACGAAGAGGGAGGAAGAGTTGGCGCAATTGGTGGCCGAGGGTCTGACCAACCGTGACATTTCGCGCCAGCTGACTCTAAAGGAACACACGGTTCGCAATTATCTGTTCCGGATCTTTAACAAGTTAGGCACCTCGAATCGGCTGGAATTAGCCCTTTACGTCCTCAAACGGAGGGCTGAGGACCCAGGCTTAGTTGTTGACGGGCACCTTCCCTCACGGCCTGCGCTGACATTGAACAGTACGAAGGCAAATCTTTAAACAGCAAATGCCTCTGCGTCGTATAGCTCGCTGATGTTGCGACCGGGACAGCCCCTCTTCCTCTACTGACAGCTCAGCGGCGTGCCCCGCGACCCTACACCGAAGGTTCCACCTGTCCCGCCGCTCCGTCGTTTTTACAAGGGGCGGATGGGTCGAATTAGAGAGGCTTTATGGGCCTTCACACGAACTACAAGAAGCCAAAAGTCCTCTTACTTTGGAGCAATTTGTACCTGAGCGTGCTAGATGACTTCTGTCGGCTAAAGCGACTCACTTCAGGCTCCAATCTGGAGCTAAAGCAAATGTCTTCTCATCGTAGGACATAAGACCTCTTGTAGGCCCTGGAGAGGCCGAATAACCTTCGGGAGCCAATTCAAGAGCCCCGCTTCGAGGTGACGGGTGGATGGGCCGCAACACACCCGAAAAGCCATTCGATTCCCCTTGAAGGCGCTGACGGTGTTTTGGTGGTTGGACAGCGGGGTCGTAAAACGCAGTGAGGGCCGAACACGTGACATCAGCGAAACGGGCGCATTTGTTCTTGCCGGTACATGTCCCCCTCAGGGAATCCAGATTGGCTTCAAAGTTTTCCTGCCTGCACTCCCCGGATTCGAACGCAAAACAAGGGTGGAAGCAGATGGGCACGTGTTGCGTGTTGAACGAACACCAGGCCGCGAGGAATACAACGGCTTTGCGATCCTAATAGAGCACCTCCTATTGCGGGTCAACAACGATGTTTTTGAACAGGAAGAGGGGAGTTGGCGATAACGACCCTCGATAGAGCTAGACAGTTTAGGGACTACGGCTCTGACCATGAGGTTTCGACCGACAAACGGTGCTGTTCTGTAGCAGGTAGCTCGGCGGACGTAAAATAGAGATCAATTCTGTAAGTCACAGGGCGAAGCTATGTGTACTTTGCAATTCCGGTCGAAGAGATAGCGAACAAAATGCAAGCAGGATTCTTGACGGCCTAGACGTGGCCTTATGACGAAAGAGATTCTCATGCACCACTGGTACGCGGTTTGCACCCGCCACCAGCACGAAAGAGTAGCCGCTCGCATCTTGGCGGATAAGGCCTTCGAGGTTTTTCTGCCACTCTATAAAGCTCGTCGGAGGTGGCAAGATCGCATCAAGGAAATCTCTGTTCCTCTTTTCCCTGGCTATCTTTTTGTGCGCGAGGGGCTCGATAGGTGGCTTCAGATACTAAATACCACGGGCGTGTCGAGCATCGTCAGTTGCGGAGGCCGGCCAGCTGCCATTCCATTTTCCGAGATCGAAGCCGTACGCCAGATTGTGGAAAGCACTTTGCGCCTTGAGCCTCATCCTTTCCTAAGGTCTGGTGACTGGGTCAGGGTGAAGTATGGTCCCATCGCAGGGGTAGAGGGTATATTGCTTCGGAAGAAGAATACCGCCCGGTTGGTTCTTTCGGTCGAAATGCTCGGGAAATCCGCTGCAGTAGAGGTTGATGCGACCCACGTCGAGCGCCTTCCTGCAAAAGCCCTGAAAGCAGCGTCAGCCTTCGAACCAAACTTATGCCGTTCGGACAGACAAACGGCGGCCGCTTTCATGACATTCATGACATAGAACGGCCGAATTTCAAACCTAGCTGCATGCCCCTCACCCGTGATGCCCCGTTCACAATTCTGTGAGGTGCCGTGGCGCTGCCGGTCATACCGCAGGCAGGGGTTTAACGGAGGCGCTGAAATCGGAGAGCAAGATGCAAGGAGAGACATCCATGCGTAACTGGATCACATATTGCCTAGGAGCTGGGATTTTTCTTGCAATCGCTATTTCAGTGCGGGCAGGGCAAGAAACGCCGGTGGCGTCCAGGCGCGGCGGGCTGAACACGGAACAGGGTTCCGGAACGACCACTCAGGAAGTAGCAGGGCGACCCGAGCTTCATCGGCGAAATCCGCGGTATCAGTTGTGCAATGACGACGTCTTGCAGCTGACTTTCGTCCTGACACCGGAATTTAGTCAAACGGTTACAGTTCAGCCGGACGGCTTCATCACTCTTCTCGGCGTCGGTGATTTACATGTAGAAGGGCAAACGATTCCTGAAGTTACTCAATCGATTCAGGCCGCCTATGAGAAAAAACTGCACAACCCCATGCTAACAGTCCGGCTCTTAGATTTCGAAAAACCGTACTTCATTGCGGGCGGACAGGTTGGGCATCCAGGCAAATTTGAATTGCGGGGAGACACGACATTATTGCAGGCTGTGGCGATTGCCGGCGGATTTACGGAAGCCTCCAAACATTCGCAGGTATGGCTCTTCCGCCGCGTCTCCAACGATTGGGTAGAAACGAAGCAATTCGACCTAAAGAAAATGCTTAAGAGTGGCGACTTGAGCGAGGACGCACATCTGCGACCAGGCGACATGCTATACGTTCCCCAGAACTCTCTCTCAAAAATAAAACGCTTTATTCCTGTCGCGACGGTCGGGGCCTATTTCAACCCGGCAACGCTTTGAACGCGGCTAAGGAGGTGATCTATGGACGAGATGAAACCAAGAAAACATAGTAGCAACGGGAACACTGCCCCTTCTTCCTTCTTGCGGGACCTGTTGGGCGTGGCCTTTCGCCGCAAGCGATTGATACTGTTCTCTTTCTGCGGCTTTTTGTTGGGCGCTCTGCTTGCGATTCTAATCCCGCCTTCCACTTACGAAGCACAGATGAAGATCTTAGTGGAGCGAGGACGCGTGGATCCCGTAATTTCCACTGAAGCGAACTCGCCGCAATCAGACCGAGATCTTACTGCCGACGAGGTTGCTTCCGAAGGCGAACTGTTCCAAAGCCGCGACTCTTTTGAGACAGTCGTGCTGCATAACAGGCTATATGAGCCGGCGCCACATTCACTCGCTGCGCTGAAGCTGCACTTCCTAGACTATGTTGGACTGGCACCCGACAAAGACACGCGCGTGTACAGAGGCGTATTGAATCTTGAGAAGAATTTGTCGGTATTTCCGGTAAACAACTCGAACCTTTTGAAGATCACCTATCAATCGCACTCGCCTGAGCAAGCCGCGGTGGTCCTCAAAGAACTGGGAGACTTGTACTTAGCAAAACACGCGATGGCACATCGTTTGCCCGGCACTTCGCAATTTTTTGAACAGCAAGAGCAGCAATATAGGAAGGCCCTCGCGGACACGGAAGCGAAGCTAATCAACTTCACGGAAACTTCGGGTGTAGTTTCGGCTGACCTTGAAAAACAAGCGGCCCTTCAAAAGCTCAGTGATTTCGATTTTTCGCTTGAACAAACCCGAGCATCCGTTGCAGAGACTCAAAAACGTCTTCAGGCTCTACAAGCGCAAGAAGGCGCGATACCAGCTCGCCTTACCACGCAGTTGAAATCTGGGGACAATGCGCTGCTGATGGCCAACCTCAAATCCACTTTGCTTAACCTGGAGAATCGACGCACGGAACTCCTTGAAAGGTACGATCCCAGCTATCCGCTCGCAGTGGAGGTAGATACCCAAATCACTCAGACGGTCGCGGCGATTGCCGATGCGGAGCGCACTGGCACACATGAAGAGACCACGGACCAGAATCCTACTCATGAGTGGGTAAGAACGGAGATGGCCAAAGCCAAAGCCGATCTTGTGGGTTTACAAGCGCGTGCCACGGTCATGGGTGTCGCGGTTCAAGCCCTTCGTACCAGAGCAGAACATCTCGACAAAGCCTCGCTGGTGCAACAGCAGCTTCTCAGGACCGCAAAAGCGGAAGAAGAGAATTACCTGCTTTATCAACGCAAGCACGAAGAGACGCGCATTGTCGACGCATTGGATCAGAGCAGGATCGTGAACGCCGCGGTTGTGGAAAGCGTGAGTGTGCCGAAGGCTCCCCTCAGTCTCCCGGCGGGAGTGAAGTTCGTATTGGCCGTATTGATGGCGGCGGCAGGCAGCATGGGACTCGCCTTGTTAAAGGAGAACATGGATCCTTCATTCCGTACACTCAGAGATGTTGAAGAGTGCTTGGATCTTCCAGTGCTCGCCGCAATACCAAAGAATGGGCATTCGAGAAAACAGTCTGGGGTAACGAATTGCAAGCCGGAACTCTCCCGAGAAACGCTCTCCGCAAACAGCACCGATCAAACGAGTGCCTCTCCCGATTAACAAGGAACTGATCTATGAGCAATACTTTCGATGGGTTGTTGTTTCAAGCCGAAAAAGGTACAGGGTTGTTTGGGACTCCGCTCGTTGACTCGAAAATCCTAGACACCAAACCGACCTGTCTCCGTCCGCAAATCAGTGTTCATCAGGCGGTGCGTGATGAGGAGATCAAGCTGATTGAGCGTGTGTTTTTGTTTCCAGGCCAGCAAGTACGTCAAGTTGTGGTTTTTTGCGGAATCGATGAGCGCGGAGATTGGGCGGGGATCTGTGCTCGCGCCGGTCGAAATCTAGCTGAGCGGACTGGAATGCCAGTTTGCTTGATCGATGCGGACCTCAATACCCCTTCCTCGCTGTTCGGTTATTTCGGTATCGACAAAGCGTTACCGGTAAATGGAGGCATTTCCCAGTCTCCATCGATTCGAGAGTTAACCCTGCGGATAGAAGGGCAAAACGTGTTCCTTGCTTCGCTAAGAATGATTCTTGGAGACGGGGGGCCCCCATGGAAATTCGATGCTTGGTCATCGCAGCTGAATGAGTTGCGTCGTGCGTTCGCCTACGTGTTAGTTGCCGTACCGGCCGACTCGGCGAACCCGCATGCAGTGCTCCTGGGCAAAGGCGCCGACGGTGTGATTCTCGTATTGGAGTCGCAGCAGACGCGCCGTGAAAGCGCCCGGGCCATAAAACAAAGTCTAGCGGAAGCGAGCGTACAACTCCTGGGAGCCGTGCTGAACAATCACGCCCACGCTATTCCAGGCAAGCTTTACAGCATGCTCTGAAGAATTCCTTCCGAAAGAACGAAACGCCTGCCAATGAATTGCGATCCGCGAAAACCGAATTGTGCCGATTTGTACAAAGACATTTCACCATTGCTCGCCTCAAGTAGAAGGGGAACAGCAGTCGAGCGCCTTTCGCGTGAAAGTCACTCCATCGGCGAGCAGGCGGAAACTGGAACTAGAGCGATCGAAGCGACTTCTGAATCGTTAGGACTGCATTCGCAGATCAGAAACTCCAGTTTGTTTCTTTTTGGCAGATTCCTGTCAATGGTAATGAACTTAGGGGCGCAGGTCTTGATGGTTCGGTATCTGGCAACAAGCGAATATGGGGCGTTTGCCTACGGACTGGCGGTCGTAGCATTCCTTCAATTTGTCGCCGCCCTGGGTTTACCCGAGGCGATATCGCGATTTATGCCCATCTATCATGAGAATCGCGAATACGGGAAATTGTTTGGAACGATTGCGCTTGTTGGAGGCGCTGTTACTACGATGGGGCTGCTCATTATCGTCGCCGTGCGGATGTGGGCAGTGCATTTGTTGGTGCGCGATGCTTTGGCAATAGACCTTTTGTCGATCCTAATTCTTTTGGTTCCAGTCGATGCAGCGGACGCGCTTTTGGATGGGCTTCTCGCCAGTTTCACCTGCGGAACCAAGGACATTTTCATTCGCAAGTACCTGATCGGACCCGGGCTTAAGCTGGGAGCAGTGTTGTTGCTGATTGTGGGGCATAGTTCCGTAAGATTCCTCGCCTATGGGTACCTGGTCGCAAGCGTTCTTGGGGTGCTGCTCTATATCTTCATGCTGGAACGCATTCTCGAGCGCCAGCAACTGCTCCCGCATCTCGAGTTGAGGAAAATCAAGATTCCTGCGAAGGAAGTCCTGTCCTACGTGGTCCCCGGGCTGACCTCAATCTTCGCGACCGCGGCAATCTCTTCGATTAGCATTTTCTTGCTCGGCGAGATGCGAACAATGACAGATGTCGCTTACTATCGTGTAGTTCTGCCCCTTGCGCAACTGAACGGGGTCGTTATGGCGAGTTTTACTTTGCTTTACACCCCCGCCGCAGCAAGACTTTTTGCCAAATCGCACTTTAGCGCCATCAACACGCTTTATTGGAAAACGGCCGCTTGGATGTCGGTGCTGTCCTTCCCGATATTTGCCGCGACGTTTTCGTTTGCAAAACCCCTGACAGTCTTTATGTACGGAACCCGTTACCTGCCATCCGTTCCGGTTCTCGCCCTATTATCCCTGGCGAGTTACTTCAACACGTCCCTGGGCTTCAATCTGCAAACCCTAAAGGTACTTGGGCGGTTGCGCTTCATCACCGTTGTAAGCATTCTCGCAGTGACGACAGCCATCGCCCTGAATATGCTCTTGATTCCCCAACTTGGAGCGCTGGGCGCAGCGCTGGGTACGGTGGCGGCCGCAATAATCTACAACCTACTGCTGCAACTGGGGCTGCTTCTCACCTCCCAATTCAATGCCTTTGATCGCCACTATCTTTCGATCTATGCAACCGTCGGGTTGAGCGCGTTGGGGTTGCTGTTCCTCCAGAACGTCACTGCCATGAATCTATACGTGGCGTTGCCTTTGGGTGGTGTCGTTTCGCTGTGCGTGGTGGCGATTACTAAGAGAAAGCTGCGCATCGCGGAAACCTTTCCCGAGCTTCTCAGTTTGCCGTTCGCACGGCTGCTTCTATCGTAGTTTTGATTCGAGAAAATTCCCAACCAACGCGTATCTGCTGCGCTTAGATACGGAAACTTTGACCGAGCAATAGGCTATGGACGGTCAGTCCAAAATTACTGGAGATGCGCGCACTCTGATTCTGTGCGTCGTAGGCGGCTTCCTCTTTCTGATGCTACTCCAGCAAAGCGTCGAACTTGCCGCGGCTTCCGGGCTCCTAGTCGGACTCATCGCCCTAACGCTGCGGTGGCCCAACGCGGGAACCATGGTGGTCCTTTTTGCGATCTACTCGAATATCGGCGTTTTGGCAATGAGGTCGCAAAACGCCATTCGGGCAAGCGCGGGATCGGCAGAACAGAACCCCAGGATCGGCTTTGTCCTTGCTGTCCTGGCTCTGCTTTTGGCCGTACCGCTCACTTACCAGATCGTCGCGCGCAGGGAAAGACTCGAATTTGACCGTGGATTCGCGCTGATGTTGACGTACCTGGCGGTCTTATTAACTTCGTCCTTTTTTGCTCGGGATGAGCAGATCTTTTATTTCCAAATCACCGATTACTTGCTTGAAGGGCTTGGCCTCTATTTTCTGGTGACCAATGTCATTCGAGATCTCCCAACGTTGCGCCGAGCGGTTTGGGCCCTGTTGCTCGCTGGGAGCTTAATGGGCGGACTTACGCTTTTCCAGAGAATCAGCCACACGCAATCGAGTATTTATGGAGGGATGGCACAGGTTGGTGCCAGTAACGAAAAGCCTGTTCAGCAGATGGTCCGAAGCCAAGCAGACAAACTAACAGAAGAAGGATTGCGAACGGGGGAATTGCGCGCCGCCGGACCAATCGGCGAGCCAAACCGTTATGCGCAGGTTTTAGTCGTTCTTCTGCCCCTCGGCGTTCTGCAGTTTCGCACTGAACGCTCTAGAAAATTGCGCGCCGCTGCCCTCATAGCTTCCGCGATGATCCTCGGCGGTATGTGCCTAACGTTCTCGCGAGGCGCGCTGCTGACAGGGGCAATTGTTTTCGCCATGATGGCGATTACACGACTATTGAACGCAAAGCAGATTTTCACCTCTGCCGCGGCAATACTTCTCTTTGTAGTGTTCGTTAATCCCGAGGTGACTACCCGGCTGGCGAGCCTCGAGAGGCTAAAGGTTCTGTTCTCCCCAACCCAGGGCGCGTCAGAGGCTCCCGACAGCTCCGCCATCTTACGTTATGAAGAAAATGTTGCGGCTTGGCGCGTTTTCTTGGACCACCCGATTCTTGGAGTCGGCCCGGGGCACTTTTCATATTTCTATTCAATACCGTATACGAATCGCATTGGCCTCATGCAGCAGACGAAGGGATATCGCGGTCACAACCTTTATTTGGAGACGCTCGCAGAAACGGGCCTAATCGGATTGCTCTCGCTCTTGGCCATCATCTTCGCCGTCATGCGAGGCCTCTGGAAGGAACACCAGCGCTTGGTGCGAAGCTATCCAGAGCTAGACCATGTGGCCGTCGGTTTTTTCCTCTCACTCACCGCATACGCAATATCAGCCGTCTTCGCTCATCTCTCATATCAAAGATACTTTTGGCTTCTGGTGGCTGTCTCGAGCGCAGCCGTTCGGATCATTCATCAAGCTTCGCAAGAAAGCCGGTGGTGCGGACCCGCATTCCTGCCGATGGAAGCCTTCTAGAACCAAGGTAGAAATTATTATTATATATATTATATATTAGTTTATATACCATTGACGACGGACGTTTTAGATCGCTCAAAGGGCGCATGAAAATTCTGAACGCAAGCAGAACGCAGTTTAGATCCGCTTCAGAAGCGGTACCTCAAAACGAAGCCTATGGGGCTTCCGTCCGAACATACTTCGAGTCTGAAGCCTCGTTTTGGCGATCGATATATGTAGGCGAGGACGTCTATGCAGTCATCTACCAGGACCGGCAAGCCGCCGTTCTATCGCAAGTAGACCGTCTTGCCTTGCCGACGGGGGCCAGGGTCCTCGATATCGGTTGCGGAGCGGGACTAACCTCCGTGTCCCTGGCGCAGCGCGGATTCGCAGTGGATGCCATGGATGTTGCTTCTAGGATGTTGGAGGAGACCCGGGCACTCGCTAGACATTCCCGCGTTGCGGAGAAAGTACGAGCCAGCACGGGAGATGTTTGCCATCTGCCTTTTCCTGACAGCACGTTCCACCTGGTGGTAGCTCTTGGCGTCTTGCCTTGGCTGCGCTCGTTTGACAGGCCTGTGCGGGAAATGGCTCGCGTCCTTCGTAGTGGAGGATATCTGATCATAACCGTTGATAATCGCTGGAGAATGCACGAGCTCTTTGATCCGTTTGCCTGGCTCTCGCGGGCCAAACACGGCTTAACGCACTGTCTTGGTCGGAGGCGAGAAAGGCCGCAAACTCCGGTGTGCCGTCGCTCTTCTATCCGCGAAACGGACGCTCTTTTGCAACACGCAAGCTTGCGAAGGATTTGGAGTACAACACTGGGGTTCGGGCCCTTTTGGTTTCCGCAGCACTTCCTGCCGCCATCGTTTGGCGTGACGCTGCACCGCGCATTGCAGAATTGCGCAGCCAGGGGCGTTCCTATCATTCGGACTACAGGTGCGCACTATATCGTTCTTGCCGAGAAGGCGGGTAAAACCCCCCCGTTAAAGTCGCGCGCGGTCCCTTATGTCGCAGCCTATGGCCACGCCGCGTACTGAGGCTAAGGACTATTTGGTGCGTCCCTTTAAATTGGACAAAGCTCACGAGGTGACCCATGCAAGGAAAGCAATCGCAGAACAGTGCTGTAAATGCGCGGAGTGTGCAGCATACTGCCGCTTACCTGCGGTTGATCGGCGTTCCTGAGCTGCCCCCGCTTACCAGTCCCTTCGACCCCGGTTACGATTTTGCGACTTTCGAGAGCCACTTGGATCAGAGTTCGCACCTGATGTCCATTCTTAAGATCTCGATGGCTTGCTGGATCATTGCCAATGAAGAGATCACACGCCAAAAAATTGCAGCCGCCTCGAAACATGGCGTTCCAACGGTGACTGGAGGAGGACCATTTGAAATTGCGGTCGCGCAGGACCTCCTTCCCGCGTATCTGGATTTGTGCGCTGACGTCGGTGTAACGAGGGTCGAATGCGGAGAAGGATTTACGGATTTACTTCTCAAACCCGGAGACGTCATTCGGTTCGCGGAAGAACGGGGACTTGAGGTGCAGTTCGAGCTGGGGAAGAAGCATGCGGGCGCGTTTCAGGAGAATGTTGTCGAACAGCTGATCGAACAAGGGCGGCGCTGGCTCGACGCCGGGGCTCGCCAGCTCGTTCTCGAGGCCAGGGAGAGTGCCTGTGGTGTCGGGCTATTCGACGAACAAGGGAATCTGAATTGCTCCTTCGCAGATCGATTTGCCAAAGCCTTCGGCTTCGGCGTCATCACGTTTGAGGCGCCCAACAAGCATAGCCAGTTCGCGCTGCTGGATTATTTTGGGCGCGACGTTCACCTGTCAAACGTGAGGCTCGAAGAGTTGCTGCGTGTAGAAATCTACCGGCGCGGACTGCATTCCGATGCCTTCAGAAGGGAGAATCTGCGCCCCGCTCGCCCGGCAGCGATGCACGCAACGGGAGACTGAGATTCGGTGCTGCAAGCCATGAACAAACTTTTCGTCATCGACGGTCTTCCCGAGAGCGCTATGCGTTATCGGACCGGTTATGCGGCTGTAGTGATTGACGTAATCCGCGCCACAACGATGGCCATTACCGCCGTGGCCGCGGGCCGGCAATGCTTCCTCGCGCCCTCTCTCGACGGTGCCTTTTGGCTGGCTTCTGTGCTCGAAAAACCCATTTTAGCCGGAGAGCTGGACGGCGATATGCCGGCCACTTTCGATATGAACAATAGCCCGGCGGAGCTTTCTCTGCGCACGGATATCACGCGACCTTTGGTGTTGCTCTCATCCTCCGGCACCAAGCTGATGTGTAACGCAATGGGATCGGACGCGGTATATGTTGCCTGCTTTCGAAATCACTCATCCTTAAGCCAGGAATTAGTGACGCAGGGGTATCCCCGCATTGCGCTGCTCGGAGCAGGCAGTCGGGGAGCGTTTCGCGAGGAGGACCTTTTGTGTTGCGCTTGGATCGGGGAGGAATTGGTCCGCCATGGTTATTCTCCCGAGGACCAAAGAACTTTGAGTATTTTGGAGCAATGGGGAAAAGCCGCCACCACCGATTGTTTAATTAGCAACAGTGTGGATTACCTGAAACGAACCGGACAGCTTGCCGACCTCAACTTCATTATGAGTAGGGTAAACGACCTAGACACGGTCTTCATTCTGAGCGGGGGCGAAGTTGTATTGAAGACAGCGGCTCCTCATGCGTGGGCAGGTGATGCCGCTGCGTGTCACCATAAGAGGTTTGCAATCACCCATAGCAATCTAACCTGATGGCTATCGATATCGGAAGATTCTACCACCATGTTCGGCATGCCACTCTTTTCAGAGCATTTGCGAACAAGCGCGTCTTTGCAATATTGATCGGTCCAGGCCAAGTTTTTGCCGAAGGCACGTCCATGGTGGAGTCTGGGAGAAGCCGTGCAGACTGTTGACACTTCAACTCCGGTTGTCGTACTCACTCCTCACCATCATGGGGCGCTAGGCATCTTTCGTAGTCTGGGTAAGCTCGGTGTGCCAGTTTATGCCGTGGAAGACGGACAGTTCTCGCCGCCGCTTCGTTCACGTTATTGCCGCGGTGTTTTCCATTGGGACGTGCGCACGGCGGCGCCGCAGGTTTCCACCGCCTCTCTCCTTGCCATCGCTGACCAATTCACCGAGCGCCCCGTCCTGATCCCGACCGACGACACCACTGCCGCGCTCGTTCAGGAAAACGCCGAGCAGTTGCAACCGGCTTATCGTTTCACGCTGCTTCCTCCAGGTCTCATGCACAGGCTCAGCAGCAAGAGAGAATTGTTTTTCTTGTGCGGCGAATACGGGCACCCCACTCCGGAAGCGGGTTTCCCTCAGTCGCGCGCCGAGATTCTTCGGCTCCTCGAAAATGCCGTTTTCCCTATTGCGCTCAAGGCCATCGACGACCGGGCTGTTCTCGGACGAAGCAAAGTTGCCATGCGCATCGCTCAAACCGCCGATGAACTGCTTCACTACTACGATACGCTCGATAGTCAGCAGCAGAAAAACGTGATGCTGCAGGAATACATTCCGGGCGAGGCCGATTCGGTGTGGATGTTCGACGGATATTTCAATGAGAGGTCGGAATGTCTTGCGGCATTTGTGGGTAAAAAACTGCGGCAACGTCCTGTTAGGACGGGAATCACCACGCTGGGAATTTGTTTGCCGAATGTAGCTGTCGAGCGGCCCATTCGAACACTCCTGACATCGCTCGGCTACCGCGGAATCGTCGATATTGGCTGCCGCTTCGATGCGAGAGACGGCCAATACAAATTGCTCGATGTCAATCCACGCATTGGCTGCACCTTTCGCCTATTCCTAGACCGAAACGGCATGGATGTCGTGCGAGCTTGTTATCTCGACTTGACCGGCCAGGCGGTCCACGCAGAAAGCGCTTGTGAGGGACGCAAATGGCTGGTTGAAAATCTGGACCTAATCACATTGCCGGACCAGTTGAAGCATCGAAAGCTTACTTTCCGCCAATGGCTGCGTTCTCTTCGAGGAGTGCGTGAGACTGCTTGGTTTGATTGGTCTGACCTTTCACCTTTTTGGGCGATGTGCCTTTCCGTTCTTCGTTTTCTTTGGGCCGAACGATTCAAAAGACGAAAGGCCAGCGGTTCCGAACTGACGCGGCCGTCCCCTGCCTCCGGCACTTAGAGCGGCCCGCCACGTTTCAGTGCGTTTCGACTAGACGCTGTCGATGTTTGCGTGTAGCTCAACCGTGCGGACTATGCAGTCCATCAGCAAAAAAACAGCAAGGCTTAGGAGGGTCAACTTGCCTCCTAGGGCCGAGCTTGTAGGCGGAGCCTGGACGTAGTGTTGCGGATACTCGCATACCATCGAGTGGCTGAATTGCAGGATACACCGTTGGTTGACTCCCGCAGTGTCAGTGCAACACCCAAGGAATTTATATGGCAGATGAATTATCTGGCCAGCCATTATCACATGATTTCAATGCCACAGTTGTTGAATGCGGTGGAGACCGGGAGTCGTGTTCCGAAGCGAGCCGTGCTGATTACCTTTGATGACGCCTATGCTGACTTCGCCGAAACTGCTTGGCCGGTCCTCAAACGTTTTGGGCTGTGCGCGACACTTTTTGTGCCAACAGGTTATCCAAACCATCCAGAAAGGCCCTTTTCTTGGGACCAGCTTTATCAGGCATTTGGCGCTACGCGTAGAACAGAACTGCGCGTGACGCCATTCGGCCCCTTGCCGCTCGGCAAACCGGAACAGAAGCGGCGGGCCCTACGCATGGTGCAGGACCATCTCGCGACCGTCGCCGACCACGAAGCTATGAGACTCGTTGATTCAGTTTGTTCTCAATTGGTTGAAAGACGGGAATGTTCCGGCAGCGTCTTGACGTGGAACCAACTGCGCCAGCTGCGAAATGAAGGGTTAACGCTTGGATCGCATACGCGAACACATCCCATCATGACGCAAGTGAGCCCAGACCGGATGCGAGAAGAGATCAGGACCTCCCAGCAGGATCTGCAGACAGAAACCGGAAGCGCACTGCCGATCTTTTGTTATCCGAATGGAGATCACAATGACATCATCATCTCGATCTTACGAGAGGAAGGAATTCGGTTAGCTTTTACAACGCGGAGCGGACCAAATGACTCGCTGTCGTGGGATCCCCTCAAGCTAAGACGCATCGTTATCACTCCCCGAACGTCGCGAACTGTTTTCCGCATTCGGCTTCTTCGCCTGGGTGCCTATTTTGATAGTTGTCGGCACGGGATCATGAAAAGAAAGCTGGCTCGAAGTCCGTTTCTGTACCGAGGAGCGGCAAGCGAAGCTAAACCTAAGACTTCCGACATTCAAGGATACCCCGAGCAATCCCAATGATAACCGCGACGACAACGAAGTCCGTGCCCTTTCACCTTCCTTCCATTGGAGAAGAAGCGATTGGTGCGGTGGTAGAAGCCTTAAAGAGCGGCTGGATCACCACAGGGCCGAAGACCCGATGTTTCGAACAAGAATTCGCCCACTTCCTCGGCGCCCGCCACGCTGTGGCGGTGAGTTCATGTACGGCTGCACTGCACCTTTGCCTCGAAGCGGCTGGTCTCCAAGAAGGAGATGAGGTATTAGTTCCCACTTTGACCTTTGCCGCGACAGCGGAAGTAGTGGTGTATTTTAGGGCCAAGCCCGTGCTGGTGGATGTCGATCCTTGTTATTTCAATTTAAGCGTCGAAGACGCTGCGCGGAAAATCACAGCGAGGAGCAGAGCTGTCATACCTGTCCATTTTGCCGGTCACCCATGTTCTATGGATTCCATACACGAACTAGCCGCAACGCACGGCTTAACTGTGATTGAAGATGCTGCCCACGCGATTCCCGCAAAGTACAAGGGACAAAACATTGGGACGCTGAGTCCTATGACCGCGTTCAGTTTTTATGCAACCAAGACGCTGACAACGGGCGAGGGTGGAATGGTGACCACAAACGACGCCTCGCTGGCAGATCGCATTGCTCTGATGCGATCGCATGGGATGAGCCGTGACGCGTGGAAGCGATACTCGGCAGAAGGCACCTGGCGTTACGAAATCACAGAGCCTGGATACAAGTACAATCTTACCGATCCACAAGCCGCGCTGGGAATCGTCCAACTCTCTCACTGCGAGGAAATGCAACGGCGAAGGCGAGAAATAGCAGAAGCCTACCAAAAGGGTTTGAGCCCTCTTGGGGCTTACCGCACGCCACAGACCGCCAAGGACGTGCAACACGCTTGGCATCTCTACGTAGTTCTAGTCGAACCCTCTGCGCTTCGCATCCATCGCGACCAGGTGATTGAAGAACTCCGTCAGCTAGGAATCGGAACTTCAGTTCACTTCATCCCACTGCACCTTCACCCCTATTACCAAAGAACCTGGGGATATCGCCCGGGCGACTTTGCGGCCGCAGAAGCTTACTTTGATCGTTGCATGTCCTTGCCAATTTACCCCCGCATGACAGAGGAAGATGTCGATTACGTGATCGAGGCCCTGCACGATATCTATCGCCGGTTTCGCAGATAGTTTCATACAAGCCTGGTCAGACCAGCCGCCGCACTTGGCACAACAGAGGGAGGTTTCTAACCATGAGTGTTCTTCAAGAATTTCATCGCCTCTCGGAGCGCAATCAATTTGGATCGGCTTCCATGGTTCTGTCCGGGGCAAAAACCAAGAACTGCGGGGAACGCGATTTTGGTGTGAGGAAGGGGTTTTACATTCGCTTTGGCAAGAGAATATTAGACATCATCGGAGCCGCGGCAGCCTTGGTAATCGCGAGTCCTATTCTTTTCCTCTGTGCAGTTCTGGTGCGGTTGGAGTCTCGAGGGCCTGCATTCTTCCGTCAATGGCGAGTCGGCCAGAACGGCAAGCCCTTCCGGGTTATCAAACTCCGCACCATGGTTCATGGAGCGGACACACAGGGGCCGAAGATCACGGCGTCGGGCGATCCACGGATAACGACGGTAGGCCGATTTCTTCGAAAAACAAAGCTGGATGAACTTCCGCAGCTGTTTAACGTACTCCGCAATGAAATGAGCCTGGTAGGGCCCCGCCCGGAAGTGCCGGAATACACCGTGAAATACAGCCTCGCTGAGAGGAAGGTCTTGGATGCCAAACCCGGAATAACCGGGCCTGCCTCATTGGCTCATATCAACGAAGAGCAGCTGCTGGCCCGCCGGCCCGACAAAGAGCGCTTCTACGTCACGACGATAATGAGGCGCAAACTCCAACTGGACCTGGCTTACTGCAGGAAAATAAGCCTTCTCGAGGATCTTAAGAGCATTTTCCAGACTGCCGGAGCCCTCTTGTTCCTGCCAGATTCTCCGTCGAAGAGCATGAAACAGAGTCGCGTGTGACCCGATAAGCGGAGCTCAGATCCTAGGGCCCATCCAGGAACCCAGTGCATTGTCCGTGTGGTATCCGGCGGCAACGAGAGTAATGAGACCCACATGACGCTGCGGGCGATTAAATGGCGGGAGGTCGTTCCTCGGATAGTGGCAGACTTTGCAATCATCCATTGCGCGATGCTCATTGCATTTGCGATCTCAATGGCCTACCAGACCCGTGTCGACGAATGGTGGAACACGTCAAATCTGGCAAATGCTTTTCGCTACTATTATTTCTCGAGGTTTCTGTTTTTGTCGCCACTGTTCCCGGCAGTTTTCTTCTTGAATGGGCTCTACACCCATGTGCGGTCCTATGAAACAACTGCAAAGCTGAAACGTTTCACCGGCGTAGTCTTGTTGTCTCTATCTGTCTTCGTCGCGGTTAATTATCTCGTGATTCAACACGCGAATCCGATCGGCCGGAGCGTCACCTTAACGTTTGGAGGCATAGCGCTAGTGGGACTTGTTGGAATTCGCGCTGGTAAAGAATGGCTCGTCGGAGGCGAGAGAACTGACCAGCAGGGCAGGCCAAAGATTTCTGAACCAGGCACAGTGCTTGTCATTGGTGGAGCCGGTTATATCGGTTGCAGTCTAGTGGAGCGCTTGCTTCGAGGGGGCAAGTGCGTCCGAATATTGGACAATGCCGTATACGGCCTGGAACCCATTCAGAACCTATTGAGTCACCCCAAGCTGGATTATGTATACGGCGACTGCCGCAATATTCAGGATGTTGTGAAGGCCTTACACGGAGTATCCAGCATCGTTCATTTGGCCGCGATCGTCGGGGATCCGGCTTGCGAACTGGATCATAGGACGACGATTGAGATCAACTATGCTGCGACCCGCATGCTCATCGAGCTTGCGAAAGGTTGTGGCGTCGAGCGCCTTTTGTTCGCTTCGAGCTGTAGCGTGTATGGGGCAACGGATGAACTCATGGACGAAAACTCGGCGGTGCAGCCAGTTTCCCTGTATGGAGAGACCAAGGTATCTTCCGAGCGGGCCCTGCTCGAAAGCGCCACAGCGGACTTCCACCCGGTCATTATGCGCTTCGCTACAGTGTTTGGGCTCTCGAATCGCCCGCGGTTCGATCTGGTTGTAAATCTTCTCTCCGCGAAAGCAAAGCAGGAGGGCAGAATCACAATCTTTAATGGACAACAGTGGAGACCGTTCATTCACGTCAAGGATATTGCCAGCGCAATTCGTCTACTTCTATACGCACCCTTAAGGGCCGTCAGCCGAGGGGTCTTCAACGTGGGTGACAACCGCTTGAACCATACACTTGCTGACGTCGCCGCTGTCATACAGCGCGTCTTTCCTTCCGCTCGGATTGAACATGGCGAGAATTCAGACCGACGTAACTATCGCGTTGACTTTACCAAGATTGAGAGGCGGATTGGATTCCGCTGCCGACGCTCGCTGGAGGACGGGGTTCGAGAAATTAAGGCCGCTTTTGATGCAAATGAGATAGGAGACTATCGGGACATTCGCTTTAGCAACCTTGGTTTCCTGCGGGAAACGGGGACACCCGAGAACAAGAGCGAGTTCGATGCTGCGGTCATGGCAGCTTTTGGCGGGGAGCAATTACCCTCAATCTCAGCGGAAACGATGCATCAGCAAAATTTCAAAACAAAAAAGGCCGCGGCCCATCAGGGGCAAATTTCAGCGTGAGGTTTAAGTTCTCCCGAGCACTCATTGGTCCTGATCGCGACCGCTCAACACGCAGTGTGCTGAAGTCTGCAGACGGATTGCGGAATACGCTGGCCGACCTGATACACCAATCGCCTTTGTCAGCCTGCTAATGCATAGCTTTGGTGCCCGAATGAAAGCCGACGGCGTTGGCTCGATCGAGCGTGGCTGAGACTTTTCGTATGTGCGGAATTTGCGGCTTTTTCAATTTCAGTAATCGAGGTGATGCCGCGGGCGTGCTCTCAAGGATGACCGACAGCCTGGCTCACCGAGGTCCAGACGGAATGGGTACTTGGCTGTCGCCGGAAATGAACGTCGGATTGGGCCACACGAGATTGGCCATCATTGACATTGCAGGAGGCCGCCAGCCTATTCATTCGGCCGATGGGCGGTTTGTGATTGTCTTCAACGGCGAACTCTACAATTTTCGGTCGCTGCGTAAAGACCTTGAGGGCATGGGCCACCTCTTTCGTACTTCATCGGACACGGAAGTCTTGCTCGAAGCCTATGTCAGATGGGGGACAGCTTGCCTCGAGCGTTTTCATGGAATGTTTGCTTTGGCGATCTACGACACACAGATGCGTGAGGTTTTCTTGGCTCGTGATCGGACGGGGATTAAACCGCTGTATTACCATTGGGGGCCCTCCGGCTTTCTATTTGGATCAGAAATCAAAGCAATCCTGAAGGTACCCAGCATACCTCGGCGCTTGAACTATCAAGCGTTCGCAGATTTTGTTGTTCTTGGTTATCCCCTTGCGCCAAAGACGATGTTTTTGGATCTGTTTGAGCTCGAGCCCGGGACATGGTTGCGCGTTTCTCAGCAAGGGATAGAGAACCGGCGGTTTTGGTCATGGCGCCAACTTCCAAATGCCATGGGTGAAGCAGCGGCTTCGGAACAAACACAGGCGGCCCTCACCGAAAGCCTGCAAGAGCATTTAGTTTCGGACGTACCGATCGGCGTACTCCTCAGTGGTGGCATCGATTCCTCTCTTCTCGTTGCCTTCCTTGCGAAAGTGCTTCGGGAAGATGTAGAGACTTTCACCGTATCCTTTGCAGAGGCAGGTTATGACGAATCGCGGTATGCCAATCTAGTGGCCCAAAGCCTGGGGGTTCGGCATCAGCAGATCGTCCTCGGCCCTAAGCTTGCAGATCTCTCTTTAATGGGCGATATTCTCGACCAGTTCGATCAGCCTTTTGCCGATTCCTCCGCCATCCCCACTTATTTTATCTGCAAACAGATACGAAAATCGGCGAAGGTGGCCATCGGCGGAGATGGTGGAGATGAGATGTTCGGTGGCTATCGGCGGTTTTCTCACGCTGATATGGCAAGGTTAGTCGGCAGCTTACCAGGGCCATTCCTGAAAGCTTCCAGGGCGGCGCTCGCAGGCATTTCCGGAGTCGCCCCCCGCCTCTCTCGTATGGGTAAGAGGTTTCTTCGTTCCGCGGCCTCAAAAGATGAGGGTCGACTTATAGCCTTATCATGTTACAGCTTTCCCGAACAGCTACCGGAAATCGTCGAACCCACGGTCATGAAAAAGGTCGGGACGTACGTTCCTTCCCTGTCGCTCAATGGAAACGGAACCATTAACCCAGGAGGAAAAGAATTTGTCGATTCGACCGTACGCTACGTGCTTCCGGGAGACTATTTGAGGAAAGTGGATGTAATGAGCTCCGCCCACGGCCTGGAGCTGCGCGTTCCATTTCTTGGAGAGCACGTTCTGGACTGTGCAGCGAAGATCCCAGTGCACCTAAAATACTCTCGAACTAAAAATAAGATCATCCTACGCAAGCTTGCCGAAAAGTACCTGCCCAAAGCCGTCGTCGAGAAGCCCAAGGGCGGATTTGGCATCCCTCTGGATGCTTGGTTGGGTCGCAACGGCCGGGAGGCGGTGCGCTCATTGCTCGTTTCTCGAAAAGCGGGCATCCGCGATCTTATTCGACCGGAATATTCGGAGTCCTTAGTGTCTGGATTTGTAAATCAGAACTGGAACGCATCGAGGCAGAGTCGCTTTAACACCTACCAGCAGGTTTATATGTTGTGGAGTCTTGAACGATGGCTTGCACGATGGAGACCCACCCTCTAGTGCCGGGAATTGGTGGGCCTAGAAAGGAAGAAGACCATCCTCTCCGGGTTCTCGCCGTCACTCCCCTGCCCAGTTCAAAAGCCTCGATGGTTCATGTTACGAGGCAGGTTGCTTCTCTCGAAACCGCGGGAGTTGCGTGCCGGACTTTCAGTGTGGCCTCGCGCACTTCTCCGCGAATGGTCCTACGAGAGTGGCGCAGACTGCGTAGAGAAATCCGGGCGTTCCAACCTCACATCGTGCATGCACACTACGGAACGTTGACGGCATTCCTCGCCGTCCTCAGTACAGCTCTCCCGACGATAATTACTTATCGCGGGAGCGACTTGAACCCAAATCGCAGCCGGGGATGGTTGCGAGAAGCCGTTGGCACGCTACTCTCGCAGGTCGCTGCCTTGCGAGCGGCTCGAATCATTTGCGTGAGTAACCAACTGAAAGGCAAACTTTGGTGGCGCCGGGACCGCGTTAGTATCATACCCACTGGAGTGGACACAACTCTCTTCTATCCTCGGGACTTGCGCGTGGTACGCCGTGAGCTTGGATGGGGTGAGAGCGAACGTGTTGTGCTCTTCAACGCTGGCGACCCTATTTGCAAACGTTTGGATTTAGCTTTGGCGGCGGTCCAGTTCGCCGAGTCGTTGTGCGGAAGAATCCGCTTTGTCGTTCTGGATGGCAATGTATCCCCCGATCTCATCCCCTCGATGATGAATGCCGCAGATTGTTTGTTGCTGACAAGCGATTGGGAAGGTTCACCTAACGTCGTTAAAGAGGCACTTGCTTGCAACCTCCCTGTAGTATCCGTAGAAGTGGGAGATGTTCGAGAACGATTGGAGCAAGTCCATCCATCGGCGATTGTTCCGCGAGACAGCTGTGAAATCGGCATGGCGATTTCCGAAACTCTGAAACGGGGCCAAAGGTCAAACGGGCGTGCGTCAGGAAATGCCCCGGCAATCGAGGTAGTCTCGCGGCGGATTGTTTCGCTTTACAGAACGCTGCAATTGAATCCTGCAAGATCGGCGTTTCGGTCCCTGACCCGACCGAGTCATCATTTCACCAAACCAAGTTGAACTCTAGCGCGGCAAAATCGGAACTAGGCCAGCACGCAAGTTCGAAAAATAAGCGACACGGAAGTTAGCGCGCTTTGAGTTTGAACGTGTCGTCGGGTACCGTTATCCAGCGAACTATAATTTGACTTAACTATTCCGCTTGCGACCATCGCAAATCACATTTCTATGCCCACCTTTACTGAGGGGCTGGCACCCGATGTCGACGCCAAGTGGCCGTTCCGAAAAGCGAACGCCTGTAGAACTTGCGGTCGTGCTTTCTCGTGCGCATAGAAAGCCCTTCAAAGAAAAAGTAGTTACTGCGAACGTGAGTTCTCACGGTTTGCGAGTCGTTACCAAGAGTATGTGGGCGCCCGGTGCCCGGATTCTCGTTAGCTTTGCCGGCGAGGACATCGACGAGCAGGCGCGTGTTGTTTATTGTCAACGGCTAACAAAAGGGAAGTTTGCCGTGGGGATTCAGTTCTCAACGAAGGTATAAGAGTCAGACCACGAATTCTCTGTTCGCTGTTTCTTCTCGCCCTATTGAAAAGTGCAACGCCGCATAAACGTCTTTCCCGGAGTTAATCACAAACGATCGGGAGCCCTTTAACATGAAAATCGTCATTCACTCCCAGTATTATCCGCCGGAAATTGGGGCCGCCCCCAATAGACTGTCAGCTTTGGTTGAGGGCCTGACGAATGCCGGTCACGAAGTTACCGTGCTCACGGCGATGCCTAGTTATCCCATAGGACGCTGTTATCCGGGCTATGGAGGATGGGTCCGCCGGGAAGATTACCGTGGCAGTGCCGTGATTCGCACATTTATTTGGCCGACTCAAAGCGCAGGAATGGTAAAGCGGCTTTTATGCTACTTTTCCTTTGTATTCTCGTCTGCTGCTCTGGGCAGCATTTTTTTAGACGAGCCGGACTACATCTTCACGGAAAGCCCGCCCCTGTTTCTAGGACTTTCTGGATTCCTGCTCAGCCGATGGAAGCGGGCTCGATGGATATTTAATGTCTCGGATTTGTGGCCTGACTCCGCCGTTTGCTTGGGAGTCCTTAAACCGGGATTGGCATTGCGCCTCAGTGAATCATTGGAGGCATTCCTTTATGGCCATGCTTGGCTTGTTACCGGACAATCTGCCGAAATCATCGAAAACATCAAGAAGCGTTTTTCGAACGTTCCGACTTTTTACCTGCCAAACGGGGTTGATACGCAGAAATTCCGTCCTGACTGCAGCACACCGGAGACTCGCGCTCTGCTGAAATCCGGACGCGGCTGCGTTGTTCTATACGCGGGTTTGCATGGACTGGCCCAGGGACTGGAGCAAATTATTGAAGCAGCCGATCAGCTCAAAGAGGATACATCAATTCGATTCGTGTTGATTGGAGATGGCCCGGTGAAACGCTCGCTGGTTCGTCAAGCGGAGGCCAGAGGACTAAATAACATTCAATTTTTGGATCCTATGCCCCTAGATCAGATGCCTGCCCTTATAGCTGCGGCAGATGTTGTTCTGGTGCCATTGAAGAAGCGTATCCCAGGCGCCGTACCCTCCAAACTGTATGAAGCGATGTCAGGTGGGCGAGCGTTGGTGGTCATCGCCTCCGGGGAAGCCGCTGACATCGTAGCTCGACACAAAGCTGGCATCGTGGTGGCACCTGGCGACATACAAGGCCTTACATCGAGCCTTTTGGATTTGGCTCGCAATGCGCGGTATCGCCAGCAGTTGGGGGTGCAAGCTCGCCGAGCCGCCACGACACGATTTGACCGCTCCGCGTCTATCGCTCGTTTCATTCACTACTTGGAGGCACAACTGCGCGTGGTGGCTCCGTCAAGGCTGGGCGGGGAGGTTTGTAATGAATCGAGACCCACCTTTCAAGCAATTAGTAAGACTAATCCGCTCCAACAGTGACACTTGTGAAGGGAAAACTTAATAGGCATGCAAGAGAGTAAAACCCCGTGGAGCGCGAGTAATCACTGAGGCGCGCCTTGAATAACCCTCTCAAAATCATGAACATCGTGGGGGCGCGGCCGAACCTGCCCAAAATAGCCCCTCTGATCCGCGAGATGAAGCGCCATCCCGACATCGAGCCCATTCTCGTTCACACAGGCCAACACTATGCCGACGAGCTCAATGGAATCTTCTTCCGAGAGATGGGGATTCCTGCCCCCCACGTGAATCTTGAAATAGGTTCAGCTTCACACGCCGTGCAAACCGGAGAAATCCTGAAACGAGTCGAGCCGGTTCTTCTCGGGCAGCAACCGGACCTTGTTCTCGTTGTCGGTGATGTCAATTCCACAATTGCAGTCTCGCTGGCTGCGGTGAAACTCGGAATACCTGTTGCACACGTTGAGGCAGGGCTTCGCAGCTTTGACCGCTCGATGCCCGAGGAAATCAATCGTGTCTTAACAGACGCCCTGGCGCACTATCTCTTCGTCACCGAACTGGACGCAATCGAAAACCTTTTGAGAGAAGGCCGCCCGCGCGAAAGTATCTTTTTCGTTGGTAACGTCATGATCGACTCTCTCAACCACTTTTTGCCCCTGGCGAAGAAATCGCGAATTGGAGAGGAGCTGGGTTTGGCCAAGGGCCCGATCTGGCGCGACTTTGCCGTCCTCACACTCCATCGCCCTTCCAACGTGGATTCGCCGGAAAGACTCAACGAACTCCTAAGTGCCGTAGACTCCGTTGGGGAGCAGCTTCCAGTGATTTTTCCGGTCCATCCCCGCACAGAGCAGCGGCTTGCTCAAGCCGGAGTTCTCATGCATCAGTCCTTGCGGTTTATCCGCCCCCTGGGTTACTTGGATTTTCTTTGCCTCCTTAGCCAAGCTCGTGTGGTTCTAACGGACTCTGGAGGCATCCAGGAAGAGACCACTGCCCTGGGCGTTCCGTGCCTCACCCTTCGGGAGAACACCGAACGGCCTGTCACCGTCACTCAGGGAACCAACCTGCTCGTGGGCACAGATCCAGCGAGAATCGTTCGTGCTGTGCGCGATTCACTCGCCACCAAAAGAAAGATCGGGTGCATTCCTCCCCTCTGGGACGGTCACGCTGCCGAGCGGATTGTGGACGCACTGTGCGCGGTTGTCCCCATGAGGAAGAGCATGGCGGCCTGAGTAGCTTTGATCGCAAGATCATCCAGAAAAACTGATTTTTTTTAGGTATTCCCAGCCCCGCTCCGCGCACACTCACCTCGTGAGTGACGCAACCGTTAGTTTTAAGCGCGGTTCCGTAATCCTGGCTTCTCGATGGTCGCAAGGTGTTTTTGTGTCGCGGAATAGATGTGACAGCCAACCGAAGTGCTTTGCAAAAGGCAGAAACGTGGAAGCTGCGGTTGATGCGGAGGTTCGGCGTGATTTCCTTAACCAATAGGTCCAGCGAATCCACGAAGGCTCATCAATCTCTCCGGGCAGTCCTCCTTGGATTCTTATTCGTCTGTGTTGGAATTAGTCAGATCTTCTCTGAGAAGGGCAGGGCAACTTCGGCGAATGTGATTCCTGTCAGTCCGTCGGAAGCTTGCACGCACTATGTGTCTTCGACGGGGTCAGACGCAAACTCGGGGGCGGTCCAAGCTCCGTGGAAACACCTGCAAAAAGCGTTCGAAACACTCACTGCGGGACAAGTGGCGTGTCTTCGCGCTGGAACCTACGAGCCCACTGGCGCATATAACACCTCAAGTTACAGGCACACGTTTTCGCGGACTGGCGAAGCGGGCGGTCCGATTGTCATCCGAAATTATCCAGGAGAAACCGCAGTTATACGCGGGGAAGTGGTTGTGAGAGGAAACTACTTGAAACTGTTGGGGACGCCGCCGTCAGGCGGCTTAATCTTTCAAGGTCCGCTGGGACCTGATGCCAGTGGAACAAAGGGAAAGGGCGCCTCCCAGGTTTGGTTGGATGGGTGCCACAACGTCGTCTTGGATCACATCGAAATTCGGAATAACGATCATCACGCGGGCCTTTACGTAAGTGATGTAAGCGATGTGCGGGTTCTAGGATGCTACGTCCACGACAACGGGAGATTTGATGTCGACACGGACGCGGTGGGGCAGCATCCCGTGAATGTGGATCAGGGTATTTATTGGGCGGCCAGTAATGGAACCAATCGGATTGCCAACTGCGTGCTGGAACATAACCGTGCCTTCGATTTGCAGCTCTTCGCAGGCTCGGGAAGGATCTCCGGTCTAACGATTATAGACAATACGATTGTCAAGGCGATGAACAGCGGAGTCCTTATTGGAAAGGGAGCAGACGGGAATGTATTCACTCACAACGTCGTTGCCATGAACAGCCAGCAAACCAACGATGGGCAAATACGACTGGCTCAGGATGCTAGGAACAATGTCATCGACACGAACATCGTGTGGCCTGCAACGAGCGCCTTAGAAGGATTGGAGACGTCACCCCCGACCGCTTTGGGTAACGTGGTTCGAAATCTAATCTTCGAGGATCCGCTTTTTGTCAACTTTCCAGGGGGCGATTACCACCTGCGGCCGGGCAGTCCGGCGATCGGCCCTTCTCTCCGGCCTGAGGCCGAGAGCGTAGACATAGAAGGCAAGAGGCGACCGTCTCGGCCCAGTTTGGGCGCTTACGAGTCTAGGTCGCCTCAATGATGGTGGTTTTTCTAGGGGCTCCTGTGGAGCTCATGCCTCGTACTCATCAGCTTGTCGAAATGCTTTCTCCGCATGATCAGCGCTGAGTCGCCTAGCGATAAATTATTCAGAAAATATACTCAAAGGCGCCGATATCAAATCGAATGCCTTTAGGACGGGGGGTGCCCACGTAGTCCACGGGGACGTCGGCAAGGGTGAGCCCCACGTCGATTGCTGGGCTGCCAGGCTGCAAG
>Ga0126381_100000900_pt1 | contig 32273 bp, 32 predicted proteins | sample PanSoiMetPlot_28_FD_96465 | JGI IMG/M metagenome (GOLD analysis project Ga0126381, IMG submission 96465) | Tropical forest soil microbial communities from Panama - MetaG Plot_28 | ecosystem: Environmental > Terrestrial > Soil > Tropical forest > Bulk soil | place: Panama | collected 2016-02-17 | reverse complement strand
CTTGAACTGGTTGGACTAAGCACCCACATCGGCTCCCAGATTACGGACACCGGACCGTTTATCGAGGCGGGCGAAAAGGTGGCGGCAATCGTGCGCCGGCTCAAGGCTGACGGTATCGCGCTGCGCTATCTCGATATCGGCGGCGGCCTCGGTATCCCCTACCTCGAGGAACCACCGCCGCCCTCAGTTTACGCTGCCGCCATTCTGAAGCCGTTGGCAAACCTGGGCTTGAAGATAATCGCCGAACCCGGGCGCGTGCTGGTGGGCAACGCGGGCATCCTGGTGACACGGGTGCTCTACGTCAAGGAGACCGACGTCAAACGTTTCATCGTGGTCGACGGCGCGATGAACGACCTTATCCGGCCGGTGCTCTACGAGGCCTATCACGCGATCTGGCCGGTTCGGAAGGCGGTGGACTGCCCCAGCGTCGTTGCCGACGTGGTCGGCCCAGTATGCGAAAGCGGCGATTTCTTCGCCCAGGAGCGCGAGATGCCCGAGCCGCGGGAAGGTGACCTGCTGGCGGTGATGAGCGCCGGGGCCTATGGCTTTGTGATGGCTTCCAACTACAATAGCCGCGCGCGTTCGCCGGAGCTGCTGGTAGAAGGATCCAAACTACACGTGATTCGCGAACGGGATTCGTTCGAGGATTTGGTGAATCGGGAAAAGCTGGTGGAATTCCGGTCCTGACGGCGCGATGGCACTTCTCGAATTCACCAAGATGCACGGGTGCGGCAACGACTATGTGTACATAGTCGCGGTCAAAACCCGGCCGGCCGATGCAGCGCGGCTGTCGGTGAAGCTGTCGGACCGTCGCTTCGGAGTCGGCGGCGACGGGCTGATCCTGCTCTGTCCCTCGTCCAGCGCCGACGTCCGGATGGAGATGTACAACGCAGACGGGAGCCGCGCCGAGATGTGCGGCAATGGAATCCGCTGCGTGGCGCGGCTGGCCTACGAGGCGGGCGTTGCGCGCCGCAATCCAGTCAAGGTCGAGACCGACTGCGGAATCAAGACCGTGTGGCTAAGAATGCAAAACGGGCGCCCGGTTGCGGCGACCGTGGATATGGGGCCCCCAATCCTCGAGGGCCGCGAGATCCCGGCGAACGCCGACGGCAGGATCATCAATTATCCGCTCACGGTCGGCGAACGCATCGAGCAGATCACCGCGGTCTCGATGGGCAATCCGCATTGCGTCGTCTTCGTCAAGGATGATGCAGTCTTCAAGCTTCCCGACGACGAATTCGGCCGGCTGGGTCGCCAGTTCGAGCGCCATCCATTCTTTCCGCGCGGCGTCAACACCGAATTCATCCTGCCGATTTCCGCCGAGCAGCTGCGCATGCGCGTGTGGGAGCGCGGCTCAGGCGAGACGCTGGCGTGCGGAACGGGCGCCTGCGGGGCGGTGGTGGCGGCGGTGCTGACCGGACGCGCCGGACCGGCCGCCACGGTTGAGCTGCGAGGGGGAATCCTGGAGATCGAATGGCGCAATGCGGCCGGCCAGGACGGCCATGTTTTGATGACCGGCGAAGCGGTCGAAGTCTTCAAGGGCCAGATGGAAGTCGGCGCGGAGGAGATAGTCGCAGTCAGGTGAGGGCAAATCTGCTTGCGCCGCGCTGATAGCACTTGGAGGAATGGGAATGTTTACAGGCTCGCTGTCGGCAATCGTCACACCGTTTAACGACGGGGCAATCGATGAGGTTGCGCTCCGCAATCTTATCGAATGGCAAATCGGCGCGGGCATCCAGGGGATCGTACCCTGCGGCTCGACGGGCGAATCGGCCACCCTGTCCCACGCCGAGCACGAGCAGGTAATCAAGATTGCGATCGAGCAGACGCGCAAGCGCGTTCCGGTGGTAGCCGGTACGGGGTCTAATTCAACCGCCGAAGCCATTCGGCTCACAGCGGCGGCGCGCGAGATGGGCGCCGACGCCGCGCTTTTGATCTCGCCTTATTACAACAAGCCGACCCAGGAAGGTATCTATAAGCACTACAAGATGATCGCGCAGAGCGTTGACCTGCCGATGATCATCTACAACATCCCCGGCCGCACCGGCTCCAACATCATGCCCGACACAATGGCGCGGCTGTGCGAGGTGCGCAACATCGTGGGCGTCAAGGAAGCGTCGGGCTCAATGGACCAGATCTCGGACATCAGCCGGCTATGCGGCGACCGGATGACGATCCTGTCGGGCGACGATTCGATGACGCTGCCGCTCATGGCGCTGGGCGCAAGGGGCGTCATTTCGGTCATTACCAACGTGATACCGAGCGAAATGGTCGGGATGGTTTCGGCGGCGTTGGAGGGAAACTACACCCGCGCGCGCGAAATCCACTACCGGATGCTGCCGCTGATGCGCGCGCTGTTTATCGAGACCAACCCCATCCCGGTCAAGCATGCGATGCCGTTGCTGAAGAAATGCTCCGCCGAGGTCCGGATGCCGCTGACGCCGATGTCGCCCGCGGCCGCGGACAAGCTCAAAGCCGTTATGAAGGAAATGAGACTGCTCTGAGGCTGCTATTGCCCGGCGTTTACTTCTTGTGCTCGACGTCGATCGGGACTTTGCGCGAGGACATTTCCTTGGGCGCAGGCGCCGTCAGCTCGAGCACGCCGTTCTTGTAAGATGCTTTGAAATCTTCGGCCTTTACGCCCTGCGGCAGCTTCACCGTTCGCTGGAAGGAGCCGTAATTGACTTCCTTGAAGACGAAATTGCGCTCCTTCTCTTCGCGTTCTTCCTCGCGCGAACCTTTGATCGTCAGGCTGTCGCCAGTGACGGTTATTTCCACGTTCTTGGGGTCGATACCCGGAAGATCGGCGCGGACCACCATCTTGTCGCCTTCAATATAAGAGTCGATCGCAGGTTCAACAGAGCCCGTTTCTCTTGTGCTGCGTTTGCCGCGGCCCAAAAAGCGGTCGAAAAGTTCGTCGAAATCGCGACGAAAATGCTCCATTTCGCGAAACGGATTCCATGTTTGATTCGCCATCTCCCTGCCTCCGTATCAAACTGAGACGCTTTGATTACATAGTCCTTGGCGATCGGCCACCGAAGCGCATCGCACCAGCGGACACGATAGAGCCAAAATAATAGCTCAGTCGTCGAGAGTCGGAAAATGCTACAGTCGTATGTTTTGGAAATATATCGCACCCTCGGCGGCCGGACGATTACGCGGAGGACAGTGGCGCCTAGCCCTTGGGCAGTTGCAGGACTCGCTCGCCGATCATGTTCTTTTGCACCGCCGTGGTGCCGCCCGCGATAGTTATCGATTCGCAACCCAGAATTCGCAGCAGCCAGGCTCCTGACGGCGCAAACGGACTGTGCTGCTCGATCAATGCGTACTGGCCCAGCAGATTGGTTGCGAACTTGACGATCCGCTGCGTCAGTTCCGTCGAAGCCAGTTTGCTGATCGAGGCTTCGGGTCCCGGCGGCAGGCCCTTGAGCCGGGTGGTCAGGCTGCGCAGCCCATTATATTTCTTGGCCGCGGCTTCGATGGCGAATTGGGCAAGTTGCTGGCGGATGGCGGTATTTTCGATCGCGGGGCGCCCCTCAAACTCCATCGCCTTGGCGATCTCGACCAGTTCGCTGAGCGTCTGCTGGCTGGTGCCCAGCGTCTCGCCAATACCAAACCGCTCATGCATCAGGGTGGAGACCAGCACCTGCCATCCGCCGTTAAGCGGCCCGAGCAGATTCTCCCGCGGCACCCGCACGTCTTCGAAAAAGATTTCATTGAACTCCGCCTCGCCGGTTATCTGGCGCAGCGGGCGGACAGTGACGCCAGGAGACTTCATGTCCACCAGCAGAGCGCTCAGCCCTTTATGTTTGGGCGCCTGGAAATCGGTGCGTACAAACAGTTGGCAGAAGTGTGAACGATGGGCATGGGTGGTCCAGATCTTCTGGCCGTTGAGGACAAAGGTATCGCCCTGGAGGTCGGCGCGGGTCTGGATCGCGGCCAGGTCGGAGCCGGCTCCGGGCTCCGACATGCCCTCACACCAGATCTCCTCCGCCTTCAGAATCTTGTTGAGGTAGCGCGACTTCTGCTCCTCGCTGCCCCACTGCATCAGCGCCGGCCCGGTCATGATGATCCCGAGCACGTTGATTCCCACCGGCAGGTTGAGCCGTGCCAGTTCCTGGCCGAAGATCACCTGCTCAATAAAGCTGGCGCCGCGCCCGCCATACTGTTTGGGCCAGCTTATTCCCGCCCATCCGCCCGCATAGAGCTTCGCATGCCAGGCCTTGCCCCGCTCCCACAGCCGGTCGTCGCTGAGCTTTTCCTTTTCTTCGCGGGAAAGCGACGGCGGCTGATTGGCTTCCAGCCAGGTCCGGACCTCGTTGCGAAAGGCTTCCTGCTCGGGAGTGTAACCGAAGTCCATTTCGAAGCTCCTTGTGGCGCCGGCCTCTTGCCGGGTCGGTCGCCTGTTAAATCTCTTACACTAAGCGGCGCCGAAAAGAAGCCCGCCGCCAGCAAGCCGTGCTTGCCAGCTTGCGTTTCAAGCGCCATTTTACACAAGTGGCCGGCCCGCAAGCGCCGTCCGCTGCTACAGATGAAGCGCACAAGCGTTTTTTCATATCGATGCGGAAGCTGCGGGCTGTGCTGTCGCGACAAGGTAATCACCCTTGCCCCGTATGACGTGATGCGGATGGCGGCGGCGGCCGCGCTGAGCACCCGCGAGACGATCGCGCAGTACACGACGCGGCGCGGGTCCCTGCTGCGCTTTGCTCCCGACGGCGCTTGCGCGGCGCTGCGCGGTCTATGCACCATTCATTCGGGCAGACCCCTGCCGTGCCGCCTGTACCCGCTGGGCCTGGAGCGAACCGCCGGCGCAGAACACTTCGTCGCGCTTGAAGCGGCGCCCGGCTCCAAAGGATTGTACGGCGAGGACGGGACCGTGGGCGGCTTTCTCGATGAGCAGGGCGTGGAGCCGTACTTAGCGGCAGCGGAATTTTATTTCGCGCTTATCCCGCTGATGCGGGCTCGAATCGCCAGCCTGGTGGATTTCGAAAAGACTGAACCCGCCGAGTTCCGGCGCGTCGCTGTGCGCGAGGCGATGGCGGAGTCCGGCTATGACTTCAATCCGCTTATCGAGGCCATGTTCGATTCGGATCGATGGTCCGGTTTTGCCACGGACGGAATCCGATCGCCGGTCCGTCATGCCACCGCGCTGCGCGAATTGATCCGCGTGCACGCGGACCCGCTCCAACTCGCCGCCGCCGCGGTCCTTCTATCCGTGAGTCTCGGCTACACACCCGCCCAGGTTTTCGTCAGCCCTACACGCCAGTCGCGAGGATGAGCAGATCTCATATCACTCCCGGGATTGCTATTCTCTTTGTCTTACTTAGCAGCTCGGGCGAGTTCACGATGGTTATCGAACATCGCCTCGCGCAGTTCGACGGAGTTGTGGCCACACGCACCAACGATATCTACTACCCGCCATGGACGCGCAACCGGGCGAATAGATACGTGATTCGCGAATCCGGCGGTCAAGAGCACGTTTACCACGCCGACTCCGCCGAGGGCAGCCGGGACGGGTTCCCGATCGGAACCAGGCTCACGAAACAGCGTTGGCACATGGACTATGAAGAAATGGTGAGGTCAGGAATAATTTCCCGCTCGGCATATACATCGGCCCGATGGTGCTTGACTCTGCCCTGCTGGTGGCGTGCGTAATCCTGGCGATTATGATCTACAACCGCGACCGGCGCGTCCGCGAGCTGTAAGCCGCAGTAGCGCGCGCGCATCGCCGGCTGGAGGCCGGTGATTAAAACTTATCGCCTGAAGCGTTGGGTTTGGACCCGACAACTTACGGGCTAGCTTGGAGGACGCTTTGATCCTGAAAGTTTTCATCATTCTGATAATTGCCGCTGGTCTCGAAGTCGCAGGAGATGCTCTGGTCCGAATTGGACTGGGCGGCACTACCTACGCGATGGCGGCGGGCGCGGCGCTCCTTTTTGCCTATGGTCTCCTGGTCAACAAAAGTGGCCTCGATTTCAATCGTCTGATGGGTGTCTATATTGCGATCTTCTTCGTGGTCTCGCAGGTGATTTCCTTCATTCTGTTCAAGCAAATCCCCGATGACCGGATCCTTCTCGGCGGCGGATTCATAATCGCCGGAGGTTTGCTGATCATGCTGATGGCCTAACGGTGCCGGCCAGGCGAGCGGCTCGGCGCCGCTTCAGCGCAGCGGATGGCCGGTCAGGCCCGTGTGCGCGGTTACACCGCCGTCGGCCACGTACATGCTTCCGGTGACGAATGACGCGTCGTCGGAAGCCAGGAACAATACGACCTTGGCAATCTCCTCGGGCTTGCCCATGCGGCCAATGGGATGGCATTCCTCGTTGAGCTTGCGCACCCGCTCCGGATTGCGCGACTGCCCGATGAAGGTGTTAAGGACCGCCGGTGTCTCCACCATCCCCGGGCACACGGCGTTGACGCGGATGTTCTTGCGCGCGTACTCAATCGCTGCGGAGCGGGTAAGATTGACCACGCCGGCCTTGGCCGCGTTGTAGGCGCCGGCTCCGTAATCGCCACCCAGGCCTGAAATCGATGCGGTGTTGACGATCACGCCCCCGCCTTGCGCGACCATCTGCGGCAGAGCGAATCGCATTCCGTAAAACACGCCGGATAGCGTTACCGAAATCGTCTTGTGCCAGTCCTCGATGCTTATTTCACCCACCGGTCCCATCCGGGTGGCGAAGGCGTTGTTGAACAGCACGTGCAGGCGGCCGAAGCGCTCCACGGTGGACTTCACCATCGCCTCGACTTGCGCGGGGTCGCTGACGTCGGTGTTGCGGTACACCGCCGGCGCACCGATCTCGCCCGCGACCCGATTGCCGTTCTTTTCGTCGATGTCGGCGATCACCACACGCGCGCCCTCGGCGGCGAATAGTTTGGCCGTGGCCTCGCCAATCCCGGAACCCCCTCCGGTGATCACGGCAATTCTGTTTTCCAGCTTTCCCATCGTTTCCTCCCGTCGCCGCGTCTAGGTCGCTTGCCTGAACCTGGGCAAGGTTATCTCCTCGGTAACGTCATCGAAGACGACCTGCACCGGCATCCCGAGACGCATTTGTTCCGGCGCCACGCCTTCGATTGCAGCCACCATGCGCACACCTTCATTCATATCCACCAGCGGCACCGTGTAGGGGACGGCGTCGTTGAACGCCGGCACCATCGGCTGGACCACAGTTATCCAGGAGTAAACTTTGCCTTTGCCCGATGACTTCGCCCATTCGTAATTGAAGGAACCGCACTCGCCGCACAGCGGGCGCGGCAGATGGCGCCACGCGCCGCAGTCCGTGCAACGCTGGAAGCGCAGTTCGTGAAGCTTGCAGTACCTGTAGAACTCCGCCGCCAGGCCCAGGCGGGCCGGTAGCGGACGCTCATATTTGCTGGTGGTAGTCGCCATCTTGCTATCTCCGCAGGACCGCGATGCTGCCGTCGCCGAAATCGCCCCATCCGGTCACCACGCCCACCTCGGCGTCTTTTACCTGGCGTGGGCCGCATTCGCCGCGCAGTTGCCGCACCGCCTCCACGATATGCGCCGCGCCGGCCAGGTGCGCTTCCGAAAGCAACCCGCCATGCGTCAGGATGGGAAATTCACCGCCCAGTTCGATTCGGCCGTCGCGCACAAAATCAGGCGCTTCGCCGCGCCCGCACACGCCCAGCGCTTCCAGTTCGATCATCACCACGTAGGTGAAACAATCGTAGACTTCGGCGAAGTCGAGGTCGGCGGGTATCACTTCAGCCATCTCGAACGCCTTGGGCGCCGCGTCGCTGAGTCCAATCCGCAGCAGGTCGGAGCGCGCGCCGAAATCATCGTCAGGGTACGGATGCCCCTCGGCGCATCCGGAAATGTAGACCGGCGGCTTGCGTAGGTCGCGCCCGCGCTCCGCCGACGTCATCACCACAGCGCAGGCGCCGTCGGTCTCTAGGCAGCAGTCGTTGAGGCGAAAGGGATAGGAAACGACGCGCGAGTTCAAGTAGTCCTCCAGCGTCAGCGGCCGGCCGCGCATGTACGCCAGCGGATTGAGATGCGCATGGCGGCGCGCGGCCAGTGCGACGGCGGCGGGAGCCTCAGGTTTGATCGAGTACTCCTGCACATAACGCGTCGCCATCCAGCCGTAGAAATGAGCCGGCACGAAGGCGCCCTGCGGCATGTAGAAATCCGCGATAGTCGCGCCGATCGGTCCTGGTACGGTTGCCAGGTTGACTTCGCTGCCCATCTTGCGCACCCGCAGTCCCGAATAGCTGTGCCATCCGACCGGCATCAGCACGTTGCGGGCCAGCCCCGCCGCTATGGCCAGCGCGGCGATCTGCAATCCGGCGCACGCGCCGGCACCGCCGCCGACGGTGTTGCCGACCGCGAATTTCAACTCCCTGATGCCGAGGTTGGCGGCCAGGGTTTCGGGCGCGGGCGCCAGCCCCGCGTTGGAGACGATACCGTCGATATCGTGCGGCTTGAGGCCAGCGTCGGCCAGCGCCTTCGATGATGCTTCCAGCGCGTCCTGCAACGTCGTGGTGTCCGTGCCGCGGGTGTACCTCGTTTCGCCGACACCCGCGACGCAAGCCTTGTCCTTAAGGAAATGCGCCAAGAGCGTGTCCTCCCTAATTTACGAAGCGGCGACCGGCGTAGTATAACGAAATCAGCGCACACGCTGTTAAGGGAATCGGTGTCGAACCGTCTGCTTGTTTCATAGCGAAGATGTTCCGGATTTTGATCGGTTTCGGTGTCGTTCTCGGTTCGCTACTTATGGCCGCTGGTGTAACGGTGAGTGCGCAAGACACGGTGAAGCTCGCAGGTAACCATCCAACCGATATCGCGGAAGCATCAACCGGGCACATCGCCCCGGAACGGGTGCTTACGATGGCGGTCACGCTCAAGCTCCGCAATCAGGCCGAGCTCAACCGGCTGTTGTCCGAGCAGCAGGATCCGAGCTCGCTGAACTACCGCCGATGGCTGACCCCGCAGGAATTCTCAACGCGCTTCGGACCCGATCCGTCCCGGATGAAAGCCGTCAAAGAATGGCTCGCCGAGCAGGGCTTCGAGGTCGTGTCGTCGAGTCTGGAGCGCCGCTCCATCACGTTCAAGGGCAGCGCCGCTTTGGCGGAACGGGTCTTCGAAACGAAAATCCTGACCTACGGCGATGGCAGCTCATACGCCAACGAAACCGACCCCAGCGTCCCCGCGCGATTCGAAGGTGTGATCGGCGCGATCACCGGCCTGGACAACACCGCCCATGCCATGCCTCTGTCAACGCGGTGACCTCAGCCGATTTTACTGGTCCAAACTCACTCTCCTGGCCAACTAATCGCAGGTAGGGATACCCGTCCCGCGCTCCGGACTTTCCCTTCCCTCTCCCACATTCACATTCGGTCGTGGGAGAGGGAAGGGGAGCCTGATCGGTACACTCCACGCAACCACCGATCGGCTGGCATCAGGAGTCTTGTGCGTGCAACTCCGCTCATGCCTGCAACACCAACTTGCCGGTCGAGCCGCGCGAGGCCAGGAAGCGTAGCGCGTCGGCGGCTTGCGCCAGCGAGTAGGTTTTTCCGACCACCATCTTGAGCTTGCCCTGGCGCATCAACTCGAACGACGCATCGACTCCGGCCTTCATCAGCGGCGTTCCATAGACGACTGGCAGGACGAAACCGCTTATCTTGGTCGATTTTTCCATCAAGCGCGCGACATTGAAGGGATCGGGGAGACCGCCGCCCCGGCCATAGATAATCAAATGGCCCAGCGGCGCCAGGCACTTCACGCCCTTCTCAAAGGTGGGCTTGCCAACCGCGTCCAGGATAATATCTGCGCCGCGTTTGTTGGTAAGCCGCATCACCTCGGCGCTGAAGTCCTGGCTCTCGTAGTTGATCACTTCGTCGCCGCCGTATTCTTTTACCAGCGCCACCTTGTTGTCGTTGGATACCGTGCCGATCACGCGCGCGCCGGCAGCCTTGGCGATTTGCACGGCTACAATTCCGACTCCCCCGGCCGCGGAATGCACCACGACCGTCTGACCCGGGCGCACTTTTTCGCAGGTATGCAGCATGTGCCAGGCGGTCAGGGTCTGGATTGGGAAGGCGGCGCCCTCCTCGAAGCTGATGTTATCGGGAATGGGGAAGACGAATTTGGCGCTGGCCATCAGGTATTCGGCGTATGTCTTCTGAGAGATGGCAGCCACGCGCATCCCGGGCTTGAGCCCCTCCACCCCTTCACCTACGGCCTCGATTACCCCGGACCCTTCCATCCCCGGAATGTCGGGCAGCCTGGGTTTGATCGCGTATTCGCCACGGATGAAAAAGTTGTCGGCGAAATTCAATCCTGCCGCGTGATTTCTGATCACGACCATACCGGGTCTTACGTCGGGTTTGGGGATGTCCACGAGCTTCAAAATTTCGGGTCCGCCGACTTTTTCGAATTGGACTGCTTTCACGTGCGATGTCCTCCCGTTGCGAGGCTTGGTCCCGGCCGCTCCGGCGCCCGGGTGAGTCAGTTCTACATCACACTCATAGGTGTGCAAAACCGGCTGTGCCGAGGTGAAATTCGTACATAGCCAAAGCCCCACGATGGTGTAACCATAGAGGCGAGTTTTTGACCCATGGAGATTCAAGAAGCCACCGCCCTCGGCGCGGCCGTCACAATCGATCGCGATGGGCTCGACGCGCTGATCAGCAAGCTGGTTGCGGACGGTTATAAAGTGATCGGTCCGACGCTTGGCGACGGCGCGATCGTGTTCGACGAAATCAAGAACGCCGCGCAATTGCCCGCGGGATGGACCGACGTGCAGCAACCGGGTTCATACCGGCTGGAGCGGCGTGGTGACGGCGCCGTTTTCGGCTTCGCCGTCGGGCCCCATTCGTGGAAGAAGTTCCTGCATGTGCCGGCGCTGAGACTATGGCGCGCGCAACGGCAGGAGGACGGCTCGATCGCCGCCGTGCCGGACCCGCCGCCCGCGTCGCGTTTCGCGTTCATCGGCGTGCGCTCCTGCGATCTGCACGCGATCGCAATCCAGGACAAGGTCATGCTTGGCGGGACCTACCAGGATCCGCACTATGCGGTCAGGCGCGAGGGGGCATTCATTATCGCGGTCAATTGTACGACGGCAGGCGGCAACTGTTTTTGCGTTTCAATGCGAACCGGACCGCGAGCCGAGGCCGGTTACGATTTGGCGTTGACCGAATTGATCGGCGAAGGCCGCCACGAGTTCCTGGTTGAAATTGGCAGCGCGCGCGGCGGCGAAATCATGGAAGGCGTCCCGAATGGTCCCGCCGCCCACGCGCATCGGCAGGCCGCCGCACAAGCCAGCGCGCACGCGGCCGCGCAGATGGGCCGCGAACTGGATACCGGAGGGATCAGGGAACTGCTGCTGGGCAACCTGGAGCATCCCCGATGGGACAACGTGGCGGCGCGCTGCCTGGCTTGCGCCAACTGCACGATGGTCTGTCCGACTTGCTTTTGCACCACCGTGGAAGACCATGCAGACCTGGCCGGCGGCGCCGCGGAGCGCATTCGCACTTGGGATTCGTGCTATACAATGGATTTTTCCCATCTGCACGGCGGCAGCGTCCGCTCCTCGATCAAGTCGCGCTACCGGCAATGGCTGACGCACAAGCTGGCCACCTGGTTCGATCAGTTCGGCACTTCCGGATGTGTCGGATGCGGCCGCTGCATCACCTGGTGCCCGGTGGGAATCGACCTGACCGAGGAAGTGGCCGGGATTCGCGCAGATCCGGATCGAGCTAAAGGCTAACCCGGGAAAGAGCGGAGCAAAGCGGTGGAAAATCTCGCACGTCTGCTCAAGGAACATCCCTTTCTGCACGGCCTCGAAGAGCGGCACCTGGAATTTCTAACCGGCTGCGCCGCCAATGTCCGCTACGGCGCCGATGAGTTCCTGTTCAAGGAAGGACAGGAGTCCAACGCGTCATACCTGGTGCGCAGCGGCCGTATCGCGTTGGAGATCAGCGTGCCCGGCCGCGGCCTAACGCAGCTTCAGACGATCGAGGCGGGCGAGGTGCTGGGATGGTCGTGGCTGTATCCGCCTTATCGTTGGCAGTTCGACGCGCGGGCGGTGGAACCGGTGCGGGCCTTCGCGCTTGACGGCAACTGCTTGCGCACCAAGTGCGAAGCCGATCACGACCTGGGCTACGAAGTGGTCAAACGCTTTCTGCGCCAGGTGCATACGCGCCTGGAGCGCACGCGTCTGCAACTGCTCGATATTTATAATTAGGACGATGCCTGCCGGCTCCGAAATCGCCGCGGCGAATCATTCTGCCGACCCCATGATGCCGCGCTTTTTGCGCGTGCGCCGCACGGTTAAAGAAACCCACGATACGATAACGTTGGAGCTGGAGGACTCGCAGGCCGCTCCTCGTTTCGCCGCCGGACAGTTCAACATGCTCTATCTCTTCGGCGCGGGGGAAGTCGCGATCTCGATCAGCGGCTCACCTGGGCGGCCTGAAACGCTGGTCCACACAATCCGCGGTGTCGGTTCGCTGACCGTCCCGCTGTTGCGCGCCCGGCGCGGCGACATGCTGGGAGTGCGGGGCCCGTATGGCAGTGCGTGGCCGGTAGAAGAGGCCGCGCGGCGGCGATCCGACCTGTTGCTGTTGGCCGGTGGAATCGGCCTCGCGCCGCTGCGGCCGGTGATTTACGAAGTGCTGCGGCGGCGGGGTGAATTCGGCGATGTCATCATTCTGTGCGGCGCGCGTACGCCGGCCGACCTGCTCTACCGCCGCGAACTGGCGCGTTGGCGCGCGCATCCGGGGATTACATTGAAGCTGATCGTCGACCGCGCTGCGGCGGGATGGAGCGGGCGAGTGGGCGTTATCACCGACTTGCTGGGCGCGGTGCAATTCGATCCGGCCAATACGATTGCGATGGCGTGCGGGCCGGAACTGATGATGCGTTTTTCGTATCATGAGTTGCTCCGGCGCGGGGTTCCAGCGCATCACGTGTACATGTCGATGGAACGCAATATGAAGTGCGCTGTCGGGTTTTGCGGCCATTGTCAGTTCAGTTCCGTCTTCATCTGCAAGGACGGCCCGGTTTTCAGGGCCGACCGGATCGAGCGGCTGCTCGGAATCAGGGAGCTGTGAGTACGATGCCCCGGTCAAGGCGCGCCAAGCTCGCGGTTTGGAAGTTCAGTTCGTGCGACGGATGCCAGCTAAGCCTGCTGGATTGCGAGGACGAGCTGCTGGCGCTGGCCGAATCGGTTCTGATTGCAAACTTTGCCGAGGCGACCAGCGCCGAACTCCGCGGGCCTTACGATCTCTCGCTGGTCGAGGGTTCGATTACCACACCCGCCGAAGCCGAAAGAATCCGGCGCATCCGCCGCCAGTCCAGGGTGCTGGTTACGATCGGCGCCTGCGCCACCGCCGGCGGGATTCAGGCGCTGCGCAATTTCAAGCATGTGCCCGAGTTTATCGCGGCCGTTTATGCGAAGCCCGAATATATCTCCACGCTTGGTACTTCCACTGCGATCGCCGACCACGTGCCGGTGGACTTCGAGCTGCGCGGATGTCCGATCAACAAGCGGCAACTGCTGGAGGTCATTGGCGCCTTTATCAGCGGGCGCAAGCCCGCGACGCCTGCTCACAGCGTATGCGTGGCCTGCAAACGCCGCGGCACGGTATGCGTGATGGTGGCGAAGAACATTCCCTGCCTGGGCCCGATCACTCACGACGGCTGCGGCGCAATCTGCCCGGCGTATGCACGCGGGTGCTACGGATGCTACGGACCGGCCGAGACGGTCAACGCGGCGTCGCTGGCCGGCGCCTGGAAGGCGGCCGGTGCCTCGAAGGCCGACATGCGCCGCGTATTGCGTAGCTTCAACGCCAATGCCGGGGAGTTTCGCGCCGCCGCCGAGGGACTCGATGAAGACGATTAAGGTCGACTACCTGGCGCGCGTGGAGGGCGAGGGCGCCGTGCGCATCCGCTTCCGCGGCGACCAGGTGCGCGACGTCGCGGTGCGAATCTTCGAACCGCCACGTTTTTTCGAGGCTTTCCTGCGCGGCCGCTCCTGGACGGAAGTTACCGATATCACGGCACGCATCTGCGGTATCTGTCCGGTCGCCTACCAGATGAGCAGTTGCGCCGCGATGGAAGACGCAGTGGAAATCGACGCCGGCCCCGTGATTGCGGCTCTGCGCCGGCTGTTTTATTGCGGCGAATGGATCGAAAGCCACACATTGCACATGTTTTTCCTCCATGCGCCTGATTTTCTGGGCTACCCCGACGCGATCACGATGGCGCGCGAGCATCGCGAGATCGTGCTGGCGGCGCTGGCGATCAAGAAGGCGGGTAACGCTATCGTCCGCGCGGTCGGCGGGCGCGAGGTTCATCCGATCAACCCCCGTGTTGGCGGCTTTCATTCGCTGCCGCCGCGCTCCGCCCTGCGCGAATTGATTACCGAGCTTGAGCGCGGCCGGCAGTCAGCGCTTGAGGCGATCGAATGGATGGGGCGGTTGAACTATCCGGATTACGAGTGTGATTACGAATTCGTCGCGGTCGACGCCGGCGGCGAGTATCCATTCATCGGCAATCGCATCGTCTCAAATCAAGGGCTCGACATCCCGGTACGCGACTACGAACGCTATTTCGAAGAGTACCAGGTGCAGCATTCCAACGCGCTGCATTCACGCCTTCGGCAGCGCGGAACCTACCTGTGCGGACCGCTGGCGCGTTTTAATCTTCATTTCGACAAGCTGAGCGCTGCCGCCCGGGAGGCTGCGCGGCGGGTCAACCTCGAGCCGCCGTGCCTCAACCCGTTCAAGAGCATAATGGTGCGCGGGGTGGAGACCGCCTTTGCCCTGGAGGAGGCGATCCGCATAATCGAGTCATACGAGGGCGTCGGCGACGCGTTCGTTCCAGTCCATCCGGCCTCGTCGATCGGGCACGGCGCCAGTGAAGCGCCTCGTGGCATGTTGTATCATCGCTACCGGATCGACGATGGCGGCATTATCCGCGAAGCTACGATTGTTCCGCCGACGTCGCAAAACCTGGCGTCGATGGAGCACGACCTGACGCGGCTCGCACCCCGAATGATCGCGATGACGCATCCTGACGCTACGCACTTGGCCGAGCAGACGGTGCGAAACTACGATCCCTGCATCTCGTGCGCGACGCACTTCCTGAAGCTCACGCTGGAAAGGGAGTAAGACTCGTTGGCTGCCTGCGTCGTCGGCATCGGACAGGAATGGGCCGGGGACGACGGCGTCGGTATCGCTGTGATCCGCCGGCTCAGGCAAGACGGTGCGGCGCTTGACTTGGTTGAGGCATCGGAACCGACCCAGCTGATCTCCCTGCTGACCGGCGGCGCCGATCCGGTAGTAGTAGTCGATGCGATCCTGGACGATGATGGTCCGCCCGGCCGGGTCCTGCTGGTGGAAATGAACCGCGCCGGCGGGTTTTGCGAACGCCTGCTCTCAACCCATGGTGTCGGAGTGATGGAGGCAATCGAACTGGCCCGAATCGCACATCCCGGCGGTATCGCGAAGTCGATCCTCGTGGTCGGCGTCACCATTGGGCGGCCGTCGCGCTCGGGCGGAGGCCTTTCACCGGAAGTCGAGGCGGCAGTCCCGCGCGCGGCGGCCCAGGCAATCAAATTGGCTTGCGGCGATACCGCGTAACTGGCGAGACCGCATAGCTGGGATAGCGCCTAACTAAGGATGATTCAATTGCTCATCCAGTTGGCGCAGTTTTGACAGCTTCTGGTCGGTGGGTACCGCCTGCCGCTTCGCGGTTGTGATGGGATGGCCGCTGGGGATTTCGCCATTGATCTTCTGGATCGCCTGCTGCGCCAAACGGCGCACGGTCGGGCTTGGGTCTTCGGTGGCGGCGGTGGTCAGCACATCGGTTGCGGAGTGGTCGCCCAGTTCGCCCAACGCAAACACCGCGGTGCCGCGGCTGCGTTCGTCGCTGGCTTGATAGAGGTACTGGATCAGCGGCTGCACCGCGCGCTCGTCCCCAATGCGTCCCAGCGCCGCAGCCACGTGCATCTTCACCACCGGCTCGGTCGAGCGCAGGAACAGCAGCTGGCACATCGGCGCAACCGCGTCCTTGTTGACCCGGCTGCCCAGGATATCGATAGCCTTCACTCTCACCCGCGTATCGGGATCGGACATGGAGCGGATAATCAGAAAGTCGGCCTGAGGATCGGTCACATGGCGCAACGTGCGCAGGGCTTCCACGCGAACCCGGGGGTCGGCGTCGCCCAATCCGGCCTCGCCCGCCCTCAAGTCATGTTGCTGGCTGGACTTCGAGGAGGTTTTGTTGTTGCTACCCTGGTTGAAAATGCTGCCGAATGGATTGGTCGCGGGTCCTCCCATTTGGGCGGACGCTCCCGATGACACCATCAGCAATCCGGTCAAGCATGCAAAACAAAGCGCGAAACGCGGCCTGAACATCTGTTAACCTCCGCCGTCTCCGATTGTGATCATCGACGATGCCCAACGAATTTGCAATAATGCAGCGCGCTTCCAGAGAGTGTCGTTTCTACCTTGCGAATCGCGCGATTTCCTTGTTTTGCCATCGTGATCCTGGGCCTGACCCTGAGCGGTCTGGCGCTTGGCGGGCCCTCGGTTGATCCGCTGCCGGACGGAATTTCGACTCCAGGTTACGCGCCCGGTCGAGTTCCTTTCCATCCCGGCGAGCAGCTCTTTTACACAGTTTCATGGCAGCAACTCCCGGTCGCTTTTGCCCGAATCTCGCTGCGCCGCGACCCGGGGCAAGGCCAGGAATGGCTGGGCGAGGCGACGGTTGCGACCAACAAGCTGGTGGACGTTTTCTACCGAATGCGCGCTTATCTGCGTGAAGAAATCCCGCCCCAGTCGTTGGCTTCCACCGACGTGTTCATCCGGCACAATGAAAACGGCAGGCAGACCGAGTACTACGTCAACTTCGACCGCGCCGACGGACAGGTCGAAACCGTCCGCCGCAAACACGACCATGTCGAGGTCAAGCGCTTTCAGGCAAATCATCCGCTGGGACCGATCGGCGCCTCCCTGCTGGCGATTTCGCAGCCTATCAAGGTCGGCGGCACGATGACGCTCGATGTGTTTGCGGCAACCGAGCGCTACGTGGTCCAGTTCCACGTCGCACGCCGCGAGCGGATCCAAATCGGCGCGGACGATATCCCGGTGTTCCGCGTGATTCCCTCGATCCTCTACGTGAGCAATCCCAAAAACCATTACAAAGTGCGCCAGGCAGTCATCTGGATTTCCGACGACGAGCGCCACGTGCCGCTGCGCATCGAAGCCGACACCTTCGTCGGACGCATCTACATCGATCTTGCCAAGGAGCCCAGGAAAGAGCCGCCTTCACCAGCTCGGCTGTAAGAAAACCAACAAAGAGACCTGAGAAACTCGAAAAGGAAGCCAGAAACGGGGGTTCGCGCCCTCTGATGGCTATGGATCGGCCGACTCTGCCCTCTATCTCACTGCTCTTTCGCGATCCTCATCCCTATGACGCCATACGTTTGCGCCGCGGCACACCTTCGGTGGATTCATCGTCGATGAGGACTTCCTTTTCCTGACCGACTTCTTGGTGCGCGTGTTCCGCTGCGATTGCCGCTGCGATGCGGTTGTGCGACGGCCATAAAGACACCAGCCAATTATGGAAGGTATCCATGTAGGTATAGAAGACTGGTGTGATGTAGAGGGTCAGCATCTGGGAAAAGAACAATCCGCCCACCACGGCGACGCCCAAGGGACGGCGCGATTCCGATCCGGCGCCGAGTCCCACGGCGATCGGCAAAACGCCCATGAAGGCGGCCGCCGTGGTCATCATGATTGGGCGGAACCGCACCACGGCGCCCTCGTAGATGGCGGCAGCGGCGCTCTCGCCCTCGCTGCGCTGCGCATCAAGTGCAAAGTCGATCATCATGATTGCGTTCTTTTTGACCAGGCCGACCAGCATGATGATGCCGACGAAGGCGAACAGGTCCAGTTGCATCCCGAACACCATCAGCGTGAGCAGCGCGCCAAATCCGGCGGAGGGCAGTCCGGACAAAATCGTGATGGGATGAATGAAGCTTTCGTACAGGATGCCCAGGACCAGGTAGATCACTAGGATTGCCATCATCAGCAGCATTCCCAGGCTGCCCAGCGAGGACTGGAACTGCTCTGCCGCGCCGCCGAATTCGGTCGTGATGGTCGAAGGGAGCGTATTGTCGGCCAGCGTTTTGACCTCAGCCAGCGCTTTACCCAGCGAAGCGCCAGGAGCGGTATTGAACGAGATCGTAACCGACGGAATCTGCCCGTTGTGATTTACCGACAGTGGCCCCAGGTTGGTGTTCATCTTTACAAACGTGTCGAGCGGGACCATCTTGCCGTCGGCCGAGCGGATGTACAGCAGCGACACGGTTGAAGGGTCGGCCTGATACTTGGGCTCAAGTTCCAGCTCGACCCAGTATTCGTCGTCCTGCGCATATATGGTCGAAATCTGGCGCGAGCCGTAAGAGTTGTAGAGCGCGTCCTCCAGGGCTTGCGCCGATATCCCCATCGTGAGGGCCTTGTCGCGGTCGATCGCGATACTGACCTGGGGATTCTTGATCTCCAGGTCGCTGTTGACGTCGGTCAAATCCTTCAGCGCCCGCATCTTGCTCTCGAGCATCGGGGCGTAATGGTACAGATCCTTGATATGGGGGCTTTGCAGCGTGAGTTGATAGATCGCCTTGGTGAAATGGGCGCTTAGCGACAGCGGCGGCGGATTTTGAATAAACACCAGCATCCCCGGGATCTGGGAGACCTTGGGGCGCAGCTCTTCCACCACCTGGTCGGCATTGAGCTTACGATGGTCTGCGAGATGGATGAACATGATGCCGTTGTTGAGCGAGCCTATCGGGCCGCCGCCGCCGATCCCGGCAAAAAACGAGTCGATGTTCGGGTCGGCTTTGAGGATGTTCATCAGCGCGCGGGTGTGCTGCTCCATCGCGTCGTAAGATATGCCCTGGGCGGTCTGGGTGAAGATAACGATCTGGCCCGTATCTTCAGTCGGCAGAAAGCCCTTGGGGACGACCGCGAACAGGTAGAACGTGGCTACCAGGATTCCCAGCGAAACCACCATGGTGGCCAGCCGATGGCGCATCACGAACGCCAGCGTCATCTTGTACCCGGCCAGCAGGGCGTCGAAGCCGCGCTCGGTTACCTGGTACATCCGGCCATGATGCTGGCTCTTAGGCGGACGCAGGAAGCGGCTGCAGAGCATCGGGGTTAGCGTGAGCGAAACGAAGCCTGAGACCAGAATCGCCACCGCAATCGTGACCGCGAACTCATGCAGCAGGCGGCCCAGCACACCGCCCATGAACAGCACCGGGATGAACACCGCGGCCAGCGACAGGGTCATGGACAAAATGGTGAAGCCTATCTCGCGCGAGCCGTCCAACGCGGCTTCCGGTGCGCTCTTGCCCATCTCCATGTGGCGGAAGATGTTTTCCAGCATCACGATCGCGTCGTCAACGACGAACCCGACCGACAGCGTGATGGCCATCAGGGAGAGGTTGTCCAGGCTGTATCCCAGCTCCGCCATGACCGCGAAAGTGCCGACGATCGAAAGCGGCAAAGCGGCGCTGGGGATGGCGGTTGCGGACACGTTCCGCAGGAACAGGAATATCACCATCACGACCAGCGCCACGGTCAGCATCAGGGTGAACTGCACGTCGTCCACTGAGGCGCGGATCGACTGGGAGCGGTCGTAAAGGATGGTCAGCTTGACCGAGGCCGGCAGCTCGCGGCGGAAATTGTCGATCACCTTGCGGACGTCGTTGACCACCTGCACGGTGTTGGTTCCCGGCTGGCGCTGAATCGCCAGCACCACGCCCGGCTCGGCCGTGACCCAGCCCCCGACCTTGTCGTTCTGAACGCTGTCCAGGACCCGGCCCAACTGCCCCAATCGGACCGGCGCTCCGTTGCGGAAGGCAACGATCAACGGCCGGTAGGCGGCGGCGTCGGTTAGCTGTCCGGCCGCCTGCACCGTAAAAGCACGATGCTTGCCGTAAAGCGTGCCGGTGGGCAGGTTGACGTTGGCGTTCTGAACTGCCTGGGAAACTTCGTCGATACCGATCCCATGCGCGGCCAACAGCTTGGGATCGAGCTGGATGCGCACTGCGTACTTCTTGGAGCCGTACACCTGCACCTGCGCCACGCCGCTGACCATCGAGATGCGCTGGGCGAGATCGGTTTCCGCCCAATGGTCCACGTCCGAGAGCGGGAGGGTGCGCGAGCTGAAGCCCAGGTACATGATGGCCTGCTCCGCGGGGTTGACCTTGCGGAAGGTGGGCGGACTGGGCATCTCATGGGGAAGATACGGCTGCGCCGCCACGATAGCGGACTGTACGTCCTGCGCCGCCGCGTCGATATTTTTGTTGAGGTCGAACTGCAGCGTGATGTTGGTGGTGCCCTGGTAACTGCTCGAATTCATCGACTGCAGGCCAGAGATGTCCGAGAACTGTTTTTCCAGCGGCGTGGCCACCGAAGACGCCATCGTCTCGGGACTGGCGCCGGGCAGGCTGGCGTAAACGAGGATCGCCGGAAAATCGACGTTGGGTAGCGCACTAACCGGTAGGGTGCGGTAGGCAATCGCGCCGAAAATCACGATCGCCAGCGACAACAGGGTGGTCATCACCGGCCGGCGGATGAACAGTTCGCTGACGCTCATGAAACCGCGCCTTGCTCCGCTTCCAGGCCCTGCTTGATGCGCACTTTGGCGCCGGGTACCAGGAGCATCTGTCCGTCCGTCACCACGGTTTCTCCTCCCTGCAGACCGCGCTCGATCACGGTTTTGCCTTCCAGGCTGTCCCCCGCTTTGACCGGATGCATCTGCACCGTCATGTCAGGCTTGACGAGGAACACGAAGGTTCCGTTCTGCCCTGACTGCACCGCTTGCGCGGGAACCACGACAATGTTGGGCCGCTGCTCCAGAGTGAGCGTAACGTCAACGAACTGGCCGGGCCACAGCCGTTCCTCGCGGTTGGGAAAGGTGCCCTTAAATTTGATGGTGCCGGTGCTTGGGTCAACGGTGTTGTCGATGAAGCTCAGCATGCCGATCGAAGTTTCGCCGGGCTCGTTGGGTGGATTGGCCACAACGTTGAGGGAACGATCGATTTCCAGCCGCCGGCGGATTTCCGGCAAGTCCCGCTCCGGAAGCGAGAAGTCAACATAGATGGGTTTGATCTGATTGATCACCACCATCGCCGTGTCGGCATTGGCCTTGGCGATATTGCCGGCGTTGAGGTTCAGGTTGCCGGCGCGTCCGTCCAGCGGCGAATAGATTTTCGTGTACTGAAGGTTCAGCTCAGCGGTTTCCACCGCGGCCTTGTCGGCCTCGATATTGGCGCGCAATGCCGCCGCCGCCGAATTGGCCTGATCGTATTGCTGGGGTGAGGCGGCGTGGACCTTGTACATCGCCTCCCAGCGCTTGGCGTCGGCTTCCGCCATCAGCGCCTGCGCTTGTGTCTTGGACAGGTTGGCGCGCGCCTGCGCCAACGCGGCGCTGAACGGACGGGGATCGATCGTGAACAGCAGTTGTCCCTTGGTGACCTCCTGGCCCTCGTGGAATCCGACTCCGATCACTTCGCCGCCGACCTGCGCCTTAACGCCCACGGTCGAGTACGCTTCAACGGTCCCGATAGCGTGCAGTTGTTGGGGAACCGTGGCGCGCTCCACCTTGGCAACCAGCACCGGAATAGCGGGACGCTTTTGAACCATTGTCCCCGGCATCCCGCCGCCCGAACATGCCGCCAGGGTGAGGATAAGCAGCAACGTGATTGTCAGTCCGCCGGCGCGCACGCCGCGGTATTCCGGTCTCAGGCTAGGCACGACCATCAATCCTAACAGGGGCCACGGATCGAGGAAAATTGCGCAACTGCGCTATCCAAGTGGATCCACGGCAACAGAGAAGGCGGTCAGGGACGCCCGCCCCATTAGGTCAGATGATGACGTGCTCTCGCGTGATGATGAAGTTCTCCGGATGCAGTTCGAGGAAATTAGGCTCGTCGCGGCGAATCGCCCGATACTCTGGCGGCTTCTCCCGCATCGCGTCGGTGCTGTCGAACCAGCTCAAAGCCACTCCGTCGTAGATCGGCTTAATCCCGGCGCGATAGGCGGAAAGCAGCGGATGGCACTGCACATAGCGGCGCAATTGGGGCAGTTTTGAGGACAAAGGCCCGTGGATCTCTCTCCAGTACTGCTGAAAGGCTTCGGGTTCCATCCCGGCCTTGCGCGTGGCGAACCCGGCCATTTTCACCATGCCGGGATTGGCCGGTCCGTCCTTCTGGACGGTCTCGACCGTCAGCAGGGCGCCGCCGTGCGTCGCGTCGGCGAAATTGCCGGTGTCCTCGGTGGCGGCGCGGCTCTCTGCTGAGGTGGCGATGCGGCGCATCGCATCGGTATCGTCGTAACCCAACTCCGCAATCCCGTCCCAGACCGGCTCGCCCTTCCTGTAGCCGGATTGCAGCGTGTGGCACTGCACGTAGCTGCGCAGGCCCGGGACCTTGGAAACCAACTCGGCGTGGCGGCCCAGCCAGTAGCTGCGGAACGCCTGAAGATCCATTCCCGGTTTGCGCTTGAGAAAATATATCGCCTTGATCATCTTCGATATCCTCGTTGGAGCGACATACTATCACGGCACGACCGCTCCGCTATCGAGGCACTAATCTTCAAATTCACGCCCGATCCGGACTAAAATAGCGGCCCACAATGGAGGCACCGATGGAAACCAGGCTCGTGTCCGCAGATTCCCACGTGATGGAACCGCCCGACCTATGGCTCAAGACAATCGGCGGCAAATTCGGCGATCGGACGCCGCAGGTCCGCCAACTGTCCGACCGCCCCGGCCATTGGTTCGTCTCACCCGGCGTCGCGCCTTATCAGGTGGCGCACGGCTTCGGCCTGGGTAAGGGCGGCAAGGAACTGAAAGAGCATCTGGCCAAGGGTTACGAGGCCGCGCGCCCCAGCGGATGGGATCCCGCTGCAAGAATCGAAGATCAGGTCACCGACCACATCGCGGCCGAGATCCTGTACACGACGCTGGGATTGTCGCTGTTCGCGCTGGATGACGCCGGGCTGCAGCGCGCCTGCTTCTCTGTCTATAACGACTGGATCGCGGACTACGCTTCCTACAGCCCGCGCCGTCTTTACCCGGTGGCCCTGATTTCGCTGGAGGATATCGACGAAGGGACGCGCGAACTGGAGCGCGCGGCGCGCCGCGGACTCAAGGGCGCGATGATCTGGTCCTCGCCGCCCGCCGAAAAGCCCTATCACAGCCCCGAATATGCCCCCTTCTGGCGATGCGCCGAGGAGTTGGGGATGCCGTTGACTTTGCACGTGATCACCGATCGTAAGCAGGGCGAGGGGCTTAAGCTGAGCGGCGCGGCGGCGATGTTCATGAACCTGATGACTCCTGTTCACGAGATCCAGAAAACCCTGCTGAGCCTGATTTTCTATGGCGTGTTGGAGCGTCATCCACGGCTTCGGCTGGTGGTTGCCGAGAATGACAGTGGCTGGATGGCGCATTTCATGTACCGCCTGGATCACATGTTCGAGAAATTTGGCGCGATGACCGACGAGCGTCTGCTCTCGATGCGGCCCAGCGAGTACATCCGGCGCAACGTATGGGTGACCTTTCAGGACGATCTGACCGGCGTGCTGTCGACCAGCTATTTCGGCGCGGACAATTTCATGTGGGCGTCGGATTTTCCGCATACCGACACCACCTGGCCCAATTCGGTCAAGGTAGTGGAGCAAAACTTCGCGGGCATTTCGGATGAGATCAAGCGCAAGGTGGTATTCGACAACGCGGTGCGACTCTACGCGATGAACATAGAGTGAAAGGGTTTACGCAATGACCTCTGTTTGAAGGAGAGACTCCTGATTTGAAGAAGAGACTCCTGATTTGAAGAAGAGACTCCTGATTTGAAGAAGAGACTCCTGATTTTGACAATGCGGATGCTCTCTCCCGGTGGACCGGGTGGGAGAGGCCATACCGCGGTTGTCACGATGATCGGACCTCAGCCCTCCCCGACCTGGATCGGTGCGGCCGATTCATATACCGGACCCATCATCAAGCGCAGCAGGCGTTCGCCTGCCCACAGGCGCTCGCCGGCCAACCTGGTTTTGCCGAACAGCAGAATTCCGATGATGGCGTGATGTTCCTTGCGGCCGTCGGGCAAGCGCAGATGAATCATGTACTCCTGACCCACGCCCTCGTCGGTCACCCATTCACCGCGCAGATCGTAGGACTCCACCATGGGTTGGAACTGGCTGAAGAAATACTCGTAATAACGGCGCACGGCGTTCATCCCGCGGAGCACCCGCGCCTCGGGCTGCAATTCATACGTCGGGTCGGGCTCCAGCGTGTTGAGCGTCGCGTCGAGGTCGCCGCTGCCCTCCGCGGCCGCGTGCGCATGGGCCATCTCTATCATCGCTTCGCGCATTGAAGTCTCTCCTGCGCCTGGCCTTTCAGCCCGAGGGCTCCACGCGCGCGATTATCCCGTCCTCCAGCCATCGCAGTAGCAGTGCGCCCGCCTGCTCGGAGGCCTGCTGCTCGTCGAGGTCCTCGAACACCTGGCAGATTTCCGCGAAAGTGGAGCCGGTAAGCAGCCTGCCGATCGCGGCCGCTTCGTGCTCGTCCATCGGCGCGTGCAGGACCTGGAAATCGGCCCGGCGCCAGACTCTGATTGAGGTGCGTACAGCCTCCAAAACCCCGGGGATGTCCTTCTCCCACAGCAAATGGACGGGCCAGGCGGCATTTAGGGTCAGCAGGGAGCGCACCGGAAACATTCGCAGTTGGGGCCATGCAGCAGGATCGATCTCCGCCAGCCTGGCCATGCCGAGCGGCTCGTCGTCCGGGGCGTCGAACGCGTCGACGCGCGCCCACTCCAAACCGGCAAGGTCGGCAAGCCAGGCCGGCATGTCTTCAAAAGAGGCGATAAACTGCGCCATCGCCCGTCCCAAATGGCGCGCCGACGGCTCGGTTGATGGACAGGCCTTCAGGTAGCCGCGCGCCAGGCGGTCGAAGGCTTCCTCGCCCAGCAGTTTGGCGACGCGGGGAAAGTCCTCGGCCAATATGCCCCGCAGCCGCAGGTAGTATGCGTCGGCGTAAACCTCCAGCCGCCCGGCGGGCTCAAGCGTCCGGCTGGGCTCGATTGCATCGACCAGGTCGGGCTCGAACTGATATTCGCCCGGCTCGCCAGCAATCGATCGCCAGAACCATGATTCGATCTGCCGCAGTTTCGGCTCCGCCATGGAAACTCCGAATCCGTCAATTCGAATCTTACCGCATCACAATATCTATACGCGATCGCGCAGCCCCTGGATGCGTCGGGCCGTACGCCGGTTGCATCAAGCCGGGCTGCGACATTGGACTCTGGTATGGCCGACTTACGAATGCCCGGCCTTGAGCCGCTTTTTGCGCACCACCTCGTAGGCAGCCGTGATCTCGGCCATCATGCGTTCACGATGCTCGTACAGGCGGCGGGGCTTGCGGGCGTTGCGCCGGGCGAGCGCGTAGGCGGTGATCAGCGGCAGCGCGACGGTCGAATCGACGTAGCACACGACCGAATCTGGCAGCTTCGAGGGGTCGATCTTGCCCCAGCTTACGGCTTCCGAGGGCGTCGCGCCCGACAGGCCGCCGGTGTCCGGCCGCGCGTCGGTGATTTGCAGGAAGTAGTCGTGCCCGCTTTCCTCCACGCCCATCACCTCCTGGATTTGCGGCTCGGTCTGCAGCACGAAGTTCTTGGGTGAGCCGCCGCCCAGAATGAACACCGCGCTCTTCATCCCCTGGCTTTTGGCCGCGTAAACAATCGACGCGGTTTCGTTGACGTCGGTCAAGGGATCGATCCGCAGGCCGTGTCCTTCCAGTTCCAGCAGCGCCAGGTTCATCCCGATCGAGGAGTCGCCCGGCGATGACGTATAGATGGGCAGCGCATGCTGGTGAGCAGCCGCCAGCAGCGAGCGGCGCGAGAGCTTTAGCACCCGTTCGCGCTCGGCGACGTAGCGGCCGGCGCGGTAGTGAAACTCGGCGCTGCCCATCGGATGCTGAAACTCGTCCTGACGCGCGATTTCGCGAAAGAACGCGTCGGTGGAAAGCAACACCTTGTAGTCGAAAAAGATATCGTAGATGCGCACCACGCCCGCCTCGCGCAGCGCGACGTCGTCGGCCTCGGCATGGCCCTGGAACATCTTGAGGCCGAGGCCAAAATGAGTGTCGTGGTAGAGGTTCGCGCCGGTCGAGACCATCCAATCGACGAAACCATGCTCGATCAGCGGAATCAGGCACGACATGCCAAGCCCGGCGGGAGTCAGGGCGCCGGTAACGCTCATGCCCACGACGGTGTCGTCCTGGAGCATTTTTTCAGCAAACAGCCGGCATGCCTCCTGTAGCCGGCGTCCGTTGTAGGCGAGGAACGCGCTGTCGATCAGGTCGGCGGCGGTCATGTCGCCGCGCACCGCCTGGGGATTGATCTGCGATCCGGTCAGCAACCGGGGATTCTTTTGTGGGGCCATCCGTCACGCTCGCTATAATTAATGCTGCGCCGCGGAAGCGTCCTCCGCGCGCAAACCGGCTATGAGGGCCGGTGCTGTCACGCAAACAGAATGCGCACTCCAATTCAAGGCGTAATTTTTGGCGGCTGTACCGGAATGAAGATTTAGTATCGTCAGATTTGCGGATCGCTGCCGGTTGGTCCTAAGATGACGCGGGGATGACATTTTACCAGGGGGACTATACGCCATGGCGGTAGTCGCGATTGCCCAGCAAATCGGTTCACGCGGACTGGAGTTCGGCGGCCTCATTGCCGCCCGGCTGCGCTATCCGCTGCTGGGTCCTGAGGAGATCGCTGTGGAACTCTCGCGTGAATACAACATTACGCCTGAGGTCTACAGTCTATTCGATGAACGCCAGCCCGGATGGTGGGAACGGCTCACCACTGACAACGCCCGCCTGGCGGCCTATTTTCGCGCCGTCATCCTCAAGCACATGAGTTCCTGCAACATCGTGGTCGTCGGGCGCTCGATACCATTTGTGATGCCGGCCGACACCCGCCATGGCTTGCGGCTGCGGGTCGTTGCCCCGCTGAACTTCCGTGTGCGCGAGGTGATGCGGGAGGAAAAGCTCGATGCCGCCGCCGCGGAACGCCGCGTCCGCCATTACGATCAGGAAGTCAGGGCCAGAATCCAGCGCTCGTTGGGCGTCGACTTGGAGGAGCACAGCCGCTACGACCTGATTGTCAACACCGCGTCGCGCCCCATGCAGTGGTTCGTCTCCACGATCGCGGACCTGGCTAACGCTATCGATCGCGAGGCCGACCCCCGCTCAATCCAGGTGATCAAGGACGAGTCGCTGGCCGCGCAGGTACGTGCCGCCCTGCTGGCCCATCCAAAGATGGGTCACGCTCCGATCGAGGTGGAGGCCAAAAGCGGAGTCGTGATGCTCAAGAGTTCCGCACTGGTGCCCCCCTGGGATGACCTGGCCGGCCAGATCGTACGCCGGGTGCCGGGAGTGATGCGGGTGGAACTGCAGATAGAGCAACCGCCGATGCCGCTGCGCGCGGAATGACCCGCGGCACTAATACCGCCCTCTCGTCGCCGTTTGACCTGACTTGGCGCCCCCTTTTATAGTCGCTGGCGCCGCCCCCGTATGACGCGCGCGATCATCATCTTCGTGGCCAGCGGAGCCTACTCCGGCTTTGTGCCTGCTGCCCCGGGAACCGCCGGCTCGATTGTGGGATTGGCGCTGGCCCGGGCCGCGCTGCCCTGGGCGAGGGCGCATTGGCTCGCGGCATCGGCGGTGTTTGCCGTCCTGTTCGCCGGGGGATGCTGGGTGGCGCAGCGCGCCCAGCAGATCTTCGGCCAGCATGACAGCCCACGGATCGTGCTGGACGAAGTCATGGGTATGATTGCCACAATGTTTCTAAATCCGCTCGACTGGATACACCTGCTGATCGGATTTGTCCTGTTCAGGCTGTTTGACATAGTGAAGGTGCCTCCGGCGAGCTTCTTCGATCGCAACTTGCGCGGCGGATCGGGAGTGATGCTGGACGATCTGGCGGCGGCGGTCTATGCCAATATCGCATTGCGCCTTGTGGCGCACCTGATCGTTTGACGGGAGTGACCATGATTCAGAGAGCATTCATACTTTCCACGGGCGACGAACTGACCACCGGCAAGGTAGTCGACACCAATGCGAACTATCTCGCCGACAAGCTCAACGAAATCGGGCTGGATCTGGCCGGGGTAATCACGGTCGGCGACGTTCCCGAGCGCCTGGAATGGGCCTGGAAGACCGCGATGGAGCAGGCTGACGTGGTCATCTCGACCGGCGGGATCGGGCCCACGGCGGACGACCTGACCACCGAAACCGTGGCGCGCCTGACCGGAAAGAAGCTGTGGTTCGACAACGAGACCGCTGACAAGATGCGCCGGCTGTTCGAATCAGGCGGTCGCAAGATGCCCGAGAACAACCTCAAGCAGGCGATGTTTCCCGAGACCGCGGTGATCATCCTCAACGCGCTTGGAACCGCGCCGGGCTTCCGCATGGCGGTCGCGCAGAAAAATCACACCTCGCACCTGATCGTTCTGCCCGGCGTTCCACGCGAGATGAAGCCGATGATGGAGGAGACCGTCATCCCCTGGCTAGTTGAAAGCCGCGGCCACGACAAGGTGCACGTCAGCCAGACTTTCCAGACCTATGGAATAAGCGAGTCGGGTCTGGATCAGGCGGTCGCCGGACTGATCAAGCCGGAGGAAGCGCGAGTGTCCTTTCGCGCCAGCTTTCCTCAAATATCGCTGCGCGTCGCGGTTGAGGGTCGTCCCGGAGAGGCGCAGACGCGGCTTGACGAACTGAGCGCCCGCGTTCGGGAAAAGATTTCCGACTTCGTGTACGGCGAGGGCGACGTGACCATGGAGGATGTGATCGGACGCCTGCTAACCGAACGGCACCTCACCCTTGCCGTTGCGGAATCATGCACGGGCGGCATGGTTGGTCATCGCATCACCAACGTGGCCGGTGCGTCCAACTACCTCCGCGCCGACCTCGTGACATACTCCGACGAGTCCAAGGTGAAACTGCTGGGCGTGAGCAAGGAGACGCTCAAGCAGCATGGCGCCGTCAGCGAGCAATGCGTGCTCGAGATGGCGGCCGGAGCGCGCAAGGCCATCGGCGCAGATATCGGGTTGGCGACCTCGGGGATCGCAGGTCCGGGCGGCGGCTCGAAGGAAAAGCCGGTAGGCACGGTATGTATCGCGCTGGTCGCCGAGGGGTTTAAGGCGGCGCGCACCTACCGGATGTGGGGTACGCGTGACTGGATCAAGACGCTCGCATCGCAGGTCGCGTTGGATTGGATACGCCGCTACCTGCTCGGACTGCCGATGGGCGAAGGGCCGTTTCGGCGCTAGCGCAAGCAAGTAAAGTATCTAAACGCTGAAGAATCGAATTTAGACGGGCAAATCAGGCTGCCCCGCGCGACGCACTGCCGGACCCGGTTTCGGCCCTTGACAAGCCGTAAGCGGCGGCGGTAGCAGAAAAAACTAGTCTAACGCAGAGTGGTCGCGTACGCGCCCGCCCGGTGGCTCGCGTGACTGAATATTGGCGATTTTCTCTTTCCCGTCAAAGCGTGCTCAAGGAGCGTCTGGTCCTGGACCTCGACCATGGTCCGCGCCGTGAAGCGCTGGCGATGGTGGAGTACCTGGCGCGCTATGTGGGGATGTTCAAAGTCGGCAAACACCTGTATGTGCAGTCCGGGCCTGAACTGATCCGCGAGATTCGCCGCCTGGGCGCAGAGGTTTTCCTCGACTTGAAGTTCCACAGTCCGCGCTTGGCCTGCCGCGCGGCGGTCGAGGCCACCCGCCTGGGCGTCAAGATGTTCGACCTTCACCCCGGCCATTGTATCGAGACGATGGAACGCACACGCCATGAAGTCGCCCGCGTGTGTCACACCGAGGGGCTGCGCCGTCCCTACATCGTCGTGGTTGCAATGCTGGCCGGCATGAATGGGAACGCGGAGAGCTGCTCCGCCCGTTGCGATTCGAGCCAGGACCAGATCGCGATGCTGGCGCGCCTTGCCGCCGACGCGTCAATGGACGGGGTGATAACCTCGCCCTGCCAGGTCAGCCGGGTGCGGGCGGCGTGCGGGCGCCGCGTGATGATAATGACCTCCGCGATCGCTCCCGATGACGAATGGTGCGAGCATCCGGACCGCATCGGGCCGGCCGAAGCGGTGCGCTCGGGCGCCGATTATCTGATGTTGGGTAAGCCGGTATGGAATGCTGCCGACCCGCTGCGGATGATCCGCGAAGTGCTGCGCGAGATGGATCGCGGCGTCCGCTCCGCCCAGCGCGGCAGCCTGGCGCTGTTTTCTGAGCGGCCGTCGATCAACTGAACGTGCGCAGAAGTATCTTTTTTGGCGCGGCGTCCTCGCGTGCTGCAGTCAACTGCCCCGGCGCCGGAGAGCGGTTCAGGCGACGCCGTGGTCCTTCAGCCAGGCGAGCATCCGCTGCCAGGCGTCTTTAGCCTGGCGCGGGCGGTAGCTCGGACGGTAGTCGGCGTTAAAGCCGTGCGGAGTGCCGGGATAGATGATGATTTCCGAGGGCTTGCCGGCAGCCTTCAGCGACAACCGCAATTCGTCCACCTGCGCCGCAGGAATGTGGTCGTCGGCGCCACCGTACAAACCCAGAACCGGCGCGTTCATCTGCGGCACGAGGTCGACCGGGTCCTTGGGCGTCAGCGGATTTTTCGTCCAATGCAGCACGCCATACCAGGCCACTCCCGCCTTGAGGTTGGGATTGTGCGCGGCGTAAAGCCACACCTGGCGGCCGCCCCAACAAAAGCCCACGATGCCCAACTTCGCCGTGTCGGCTTTGCCGGTGCCCGCCGCCCACTTCACGGTGGCGTCGAGGTCGGCGGCGACCTGGCTGTCAGGCACCCGGCTGACAACCTTCATCACACCTTTCATTTCGGTCATCGCGCTTACATCGCCTTCGCGCGCGTAGAGCGCCGGCGCCACCGCGAAATAGCCGACCTTGGCGAGGCGGCGGCATATATCCTTGATGTGCTCGTGGACGCCGAAGATCTCATGTACCACCAGCATCGTTGGGAACGGACCTCCAGACGCCGGCATCGCGCGATACGCGGGGATTTGGCCGCCTGGGGCCGGAATCTTCACTTCGCCGGCGACCAGCCCATTGGTGTCGGTGGTAATGGTCTGCGCTGAAACCGGCATCACCGCCAGTGCAAAGCCGCTGGCCAGACTCCCCACCACGAACGCGCGGCGGGAGAGCCGTGGGATGGATAAAGTCTCGGCGGTCCGCCGGTCGCCGGTTATGCGCATTGCTGTGATCGCCTCCGCCTCAGATGACTCATACGAACATACCGCTTTGCACGTGCCACAGTGAAATTGACCGGCGCGATGTCGTGAAAACATTTTTCACGCCTTGAGCAATAACCATTCAGCGCCAACAAAAGCGGTACCCAGAAGCTATTAGCTACGTCGGACTCCAGGTCCAGAAAAGTGGGGTTATCGTTTGAGGGGTCGCTCAGCGGGACGTGTATTTCGTTGGCCGTGATGATGTCAGCGCCATTCGCCGGTTTAGGGCTCCATTTCTGCCGGAATGATCTTTGAACCGCATCGCACAGTAACAGGTTGCATGACTTGGCCGGGCGGGGCCGAGCAGGACCAAGCCCAAGAGGGTTGGCGGCATTACCGTCCCCCCGGTTACTTGAGTAACTCAGCGGACTGATTCGATACAGTGGCTGCGCCGGCGCCTAGCCGAAGTATGATTCCAACTGCTTCAGGATTGGGTTGGCCATCCTTCGGGCGTGCTCGGAGCTTTTGATCGCGTCGCGAGGCCCCGATTCGGCCTTCTCCCTGAATGCCGCAACGATCATCTGGCTGCGGGCCTCGGCAGCCCGCCTGATCTCGTCGATCTCGATCTTCGAAGGCAACGTCCCAGCTCCGCCGGCGGTTTGATTCGGCGCGCCGCCGAGATCCAGCAGGCGGTTGTAGGAATCGGCCAGCTCGCTGGCTGCGTCGAGCTGGTCGCGCAGCTTGTTCTGCAATTCCTTGAACAATATCTGGTGCCCGTCGAACCACCGCTCGCTGATCGTCGTGATAGTGAATTCGGCCTCGAAGAGATCTAGCAGCAGCCCCACAATCTGGTCGCGGTAACTGCAATCGGGCGGTCGGCGGGTCAGCTGATTAATGGTTTGCCGCTGTCGGCGCTGCCGCAAGACCTCATCCGGGTCGGAACCAACGGTGAAGTCGCAGCGGTCAGCCAGCGCGATGAGATGGCGCACCTTGGTGCCG
>Ga0126381_100000899_pt1 | contig 32282 bp, 20 predicted proteins | sample PanSoiMetPlot_28_FD_96465 | JGI IMG/M metagenome (GOLD analysis project Ga0126381, IMG submission 96465) | Tropical forest soil microbial communities from Panama - MetaG Plot_28 | ecosystem: Environmental > Terrestrial > Soil > Tropical forest > Bulk soil | place: Panama | collected 2016-02-17 | reverse complement strand
TCTTGGCGGCGATCGGAGTTGGGCTTTGGATTGTTCGGGCCAGAATGCATCAACCAAGCTGATGAAAAGAAAACGCAGGGGCCAGTGGGATTATTTCGTCTTCGCATGTGGGCTTTGATTCGATTCTCGACGAGGCAATCGTTTTCTTCTTCTTTTGTCTGCGGCGGGCTCTGCGGAAGTGGTTACCGGTATGTCCTCCAGAAACAGTCGCGCCGATGTGTTGTCCTGAATAAGCTGATGGTTTGGGTGTCATAACTTAAGAGCGATACGCAAGGTCTGGATTACAAGCTTACTGGTAAAGTCCCATCCAACTGTCAGTAGCCCTTGCAAAGGATTAGGTCAACAGCCGTTCCGTTTGTCATGACAACCATCCACGGACTGTTTCGCAGGAATATCGCATCTTCGCTTTTGCCTCCAGTCTCCGCACGGCCCGCGTTTCCCGGAGTGGAGTAGCACGCCTGATAATACGGCGTGACCTCTTCTAATGTTCGTATGTAACCAAAGCGGGCTTTGAGTTGGTCCTTGGTCAGCCCTTGCACTTGCCTCACAGGCCAAGTGTCGTGAGACATGGCCCCCAATGCGGAGTCGAGATTCATATTGTCGTTGAGCCCGTGTTTCCACAGGACGTAGTAGATGTTCTTCGGGTCCACATCGTCGGGATAAGTGCGCAACCAAGTGACGAGCACTCCGAAGGATAGAATCATTCCAATCCCGACGAAAAACAGGGCGACGGCAATCCGTCGAATCCAGAGATTCCGAATTGAAGATTCCATGCTCGGCCCTCCGGAACGGAATCGTAGCAAAAAGGCTGGTGCGTGCGGACATCACGGCCTGCGGACAACTCCTGGGAACAAGCTAACCTCCGAAGTTGAAACGGCCCCAAGTACTTTACCGGTCTGAACTTACCGGGCTGTCCTTCGCCGAAACTCCGGCCGACGCTGAGCTTGGCTGCTGTAACATTGTTACGGCGATGATTGTGACGAGGGACAGCCATAACGGAATGGTATAAAGGGAAAACGCACCTCCCCGTTTGACGGCGAATCTCGACCAAGATTTGCTGCTGCCCTGACGCGTGGACTGCATTGGCGAGACTATCATTGTGGGCTGTGCCTCCTGGTAGTCTGCCTTCCTGCGTTTCGATTGCAGCCGCCAGTTTTTGCTACCCGCAGCCAGAATCCAAACGCAACCCGCTACTCGTAAACTGGTGAGATGCAGTTGGCTGGGTAAGGGTATGCAATTGCCTGGAGCGAACTTCTCACCAATACACTGCTCTGCGGATTGTATTCGCGAACATAGTGTCTACGCGGAATGCCTCTCCCAAGGCGGAGGAACCTTTACCGAGGCCATGCCCGCCGCTCTTGCGGCCGCGATTCCCATCTCGCTGTCCTCGAAGACTAAGCAAGACCGAGGTTTAACTCCTAGTTCTGAAGCGGCGACCAGAAACGGCTCCGGATCGGGCTTTCCATTTTTGTAGTCTCCAGCACAAACCAAAATCTGAAATTTCTCCGCCAGTCCCAGTGATCTTAGCGAGGCTGTCACTGAGTCCCGCGTGCTTCCGGAGACTACAGCAAAAGGAATACGGCCATAATTCGTATTGATGTGCTCCAGCACTTCCGGCACGGCCTTCAGGTCCGGAAGGGATTGGAAATAAATCTCTTCTTTCCTTCTCACCACCTCTTCAAGCGGCATTTTCAGACCATGCTTTTTGTTCAGCTTGCTTACTATTTCGACGACCGAGAATCCTGCCCACTCGTAAAAGAGGCTTTCCTCAAAATCACAATTCCATGGGGCTAAGGCGTTTCGCCAGGCGCTATAGTGCAAGGGCATCGAATCGGCAATGGTGCCGTCGCAGTCGAAAATATAGGCCTGGAATTTCCCTTCTGGCAGGGACAAAGTCAACTTGTTTGTGCTCCTTGAATTGGTGGACACCACAAGAACGGCGTCTCAGGGCAAAAGAAATTGCTGATGGCCTGCATGCAAGCTAAAGGTTTTTCCCTTCCATATCAACTCCCCTGACATATTTCCGGGGAGGCTAATCTCAGCGCTCACTTCAGAACTTCGAGTAGCGTAATTCACCTCGACCGTTCCCTTTGGAGTTGGTACAGCCGAGGCGACGCTACGTAGCGAGCCAAGATGGGGTTCGATGGTAACGGTTGAGAACCCAGGCCCTTTGGGTCGGATTCCAGCAACGATGGTAAGTAAATCGAAATTCGGATGAGCACTCCACGCGTGGGAGTCTGACCGTGTTGGCTCGGGTTGCTCCGCCCATGTTGTGAGTCCTAAAGCAACCATGTCGCGCCAAGGCTTCAGCAAACGCAGATATTCATCTCCGATGCCTGCGTGCTCCACCGCTCGCGCTAAATAGAATCGGAAGTAGTAGGTCGCCTTAGTCATCTCGGGAACAGGGACGGCCGATGCGAATCCCGGGTCGCTTACGGAGAGGATGTTGGTCAGAACCTCCTTTTGTTGTTCTCGAGGGATAACGTCGAGCCACACACCGAGAATATTGGCATGCTGGCTGTTATGTTTCTGGGCAGGCGTGTCAGCGAGCAGACCATAGGTTTTATTCCAGCACAACTTGCGGATCGCATTCACGGCGCGAGACTCAGCCTCCCGATACCGTTGCGCGCGAATCGAATCTCCGAAGGCGGATTCCAACTCTGCGCCATAACGGAGCGCTTCAATGTACTGGAGCGTGATGACAGAAGATCCGCCGTCTGCATCTTGGGGAGGCACGCCGAAGCCGAAGTCTTTCCCCCAGTCGACGAAGGGCCACCAACTTATATTTCCGAGGAGCCCGTCTGGTCTTTGCATGTCGAGAAACCAATCCAACACGGTTCTCGTGCCGCGTATTTGCGCCTTAACGAATTCCTCATCCCCTCGATACAGCCAGAAATCATGAACCATGCCGATCCACAATAGCGAGAACGTTGGAATGATCTGTGTAACGGATGACGGATAGCGACTGCGGGTAATCCCATCAGGAATTCGGGAATCGTTAAAGGCTTGAATTGCCTGGCGAGCAAGGCGATCGTCGCCCGCGACGATGTACGAGAGCAAGGCTTGAATTCGGGTATCGCCGATATACTGCATGCGCTCCCAGTAAGGCGTATCCATGTAAGTGTCATGGGCATCGAGCCGGGCAGTCCGCCAGCCGATTTGCCAGATCTGACGCAGCGAGGTGTCATCTGATTCGAAACGGGCGCGCTCTTCAAAGGGATATGCAGTGAACCAGGAACGAAGCCTCTCAATATGGAGCGGCTGGTCAGCGGTGTTGATATCTACTTGTAGATAACGCCAGGTTCGCCAGCCGAGGGGCATGAAGCGACGCCCCTCTGAGCCGTCCGGCAAGAACTCATCGAAGATACCTACGATGTGTTTGCCGGAGATCTCATTTCGGTTGCCCTTCTCACCTTTGTCATCCACGAGAGCTTCAGCATAAGTGAGGCGAATCGTGCTCTTGGCGCCCCCGCTCACGGTGAGTTCTGGGTAAGCGGTAGTCAAATGCGTTTGGTCCAGCAGCAGACTGACAGCGGAGCGACCAGGAATTTCGAGTCCGGTACCAGGAAAGTCTGCCGGGAGTTGCACTCCAGAGGAGCGCACGACGCGTCCAACGGGCGTCAGTTCCATTTGCTTTGAGGGAAGAGAATCCGGCACCAATTGCCAATTGTTCTCTTGCACCATCGCCCCTCTGAGGATGGCGTTGCCAATGGCAGCTGCCTTTTCCCATTTGCCTCGGGATAAAGAGGCGTCGTTCCAGGACCAATCGAACGATGCGCCATCTATACTCTCCGAGGGCTCCGCTACATAATAAAATCGCCGTACGTCGCGAGGTGTTGGCAGAGGTCTTATCCCCTTGTCTTCTTCCACTTCCCAACCGCTATTCGTATCAACGATACGTTCTGCTTCCGTATGGGCGCCGAGTACAAATGCTGTTCGATCGCTGATTTGAGCCAGTGGAGAGAGTGCACCAAAGTTCCATACTGTCGCGGCGAGCTCATTTCGTCCAGGATGCAAGAATGGCGCCAGGTCGTACGTTTCGTACTTCCAATGCGCCAGATCACTTAGTGCTGGACCGCGGCCGATCTCATGTTGGTTAGTGCACAGAAGGAACTGGTTATCGGCGCTGACGTGAACGATAAAATGTTCCGGAACAGCAGGAATCTCAAACACCTTCCTGAAATGCAAAACAACACTGTCTCTTTGAGGTGCACTCTGTGCGGTGATCCATTGGGCCTTCCAGAGTCCCTTCCGCATTTCGGAAGGAACCTGAGCTAATACGCACGTCGCATACGCCAACTGTAGAAAGGAGGTGAGCAGCAGGAATTTGCTTTTCATAGGTTCTCGTTAAGAAATTAGACTGTCCCACAGTACGCGCTCTTGCCCGAACGGATCGTCTTCAACCTTGCACTGTGCATCGATCATCATCGTTGCGCGCCTTGGCAGGGCGTAGGCGGGCCAAGGGGGTTGGCCCTTAGCGTTTGGGCGACCAGTCTTAGCGAACGTGGTCCACATTTCGCTCATGTTTAGGGCTGTTTTTTCGCGATCCGGATCCGTACCGATAAGCGATGGGCGGGAAGGATCCTTCGGGCCTTCCAAATCGACGTTATTGAACTTGTACCAAATCTCAGTTGCGTGAGCAGCGCCAAGCCGGTGGTTTGTACCCGGAACTATCAGATTTGATTCATGTGTGAACATATACATATACACGGAGGCTGATCTTTGTTCGTATTTCTTCTCTGCAATCTCAAGGGAGCCAAGCCAGAATGCGCGTGCAGTTGTAATCGCAATGTAGAGATCCGCAAGGGAAACGCCAGGACGGCTTTTGCGGTACAAGGTCAAAATCTTTTCGGCATTCGAACCGAACTCTTTATCCAGGCGAGACTTTAGTCCGTCATCAGTAAGCGTAAACACTGTGTTCTCCTTACGTTCCCAAAAGAAGAATGCCATCTCATCTTTGTTCGTACAAACCATAAGCGGTTTGTCCCGGGAAATTGCCGGCGCGCTTGGATCAAAAGGATGGTGCGGCAGATAAGTCCCATCCGCGACGGGAGCGAATCCACCGGGCCGTGAAATGACCATGCCTTGTCTACCACCGCTGAGCGTCAGGCCCCCCAGGCCGCTTCTGGGCCAATGTCCCTTGAACTTCCACGAGTTTCTCTGCCGGAACCTCTCTGAGCTTGTGAACTTCCTTGTCCGATAAACCGAGCTCATTCAGAACCATTCTGGCAGTCTCGGCAGCCAAGTCACGAGGCGTCATGTGAACGCCGGGGCCGCTTTCAATAGAGGCTTTGTTGAAATAATCTTTTTGCTGCGGGCATCGCATAGATACAGGAAGTTTTTGCGCCACCACCTGATTCACCAAAGACCATTACATTTTGTGGATCGCCGCCAAAGGCCTCGATATTTTCATGTACCCACTTAAGTGCTGCCGTGATGTCCAGTAACCCTTGATTTCCTGAAGTGGCATACTCTTCGCCCGCGAGGTCAGCCAAGAATAGGTATCCCAGAAGTCCCAAACGATGATTGCTTGCCACAACAACAACGTCGTACTGTCGAGCGATGTTGCTGCCATCCTGATACCAAGTGCTTCCAGACCCTATCGTGAAGCCACCGCCGTGGTTATAAAACATCACGGGTCGACGACGATGATCGTTTGCCGGCGTCCAAACGTTGAGCACAAGACAATTCTCAGATGGGAATGGTTCTTCGCTCCCGAAGGAGGGCCTGCTTGGCTGAAACGATGGCGGGCCAGGAGAGAATGCGTCACGAATACCAGTCCAGGGCACAAGGGGCGGCGGTGCTTTGAAACGGTTCTCGCCGGAGACAGGACCAGCGTAAGGAATGCTTTTGAATGTAATCAAATCTCCGTTGCGCCTACCGCGCAGTCGTCCGTAGGCGGTTTCCACTTCAACAGTCTCGGTGGTAGTCGATTCGGCCCATGCGAATCTACGAGCGCCAACCACTGAACTACCTGCGATGGCAACCAGCGCCATTGAGCTATCGGTGAGAAATTTACGACGCCTGAGAAGTACGTGATTTCGCTCAGATTGCATTCGAAGTTCCTTGTGGTCAAGTATCCTGGGTGTCTCTCCTAGTTCTGAGCGAACTAAATCAAGTGGAGGCGGCTTCAGGCTTTTCCTAATCACGCTGACATTCCCACGCGCGAGGCACTTCTACATAAGAACAGTCAAGAGCTGCGACTGAAGGACAACCCAGCAACCGGAGAGTGCGCTCAATGTCGGCCCTTAGAATCTCAAGCGCCCGCGTGACGCCCGCCTCTCCGGCGGCACCAAGCCCGTAGGCATAGGCGCGGCCAATGAGAACGCCGCGTGCACCGAGACAGATAGCTTTCACGATATCGCTTCCTCGACGTATTCCTCCATCCATGAGGACTTCGGTTTCATCATTGACGGCAGAGACGACTTCCGGAAGCACTCGGATAGTGGCGGAGACAGAATCAAGTTGCCGTCCGCCATGATTCGAGACCACAACAGCGGCGGCACCTTCGTCTATCGCGCGTTTTGCGTCTCCCGCAGTGAGGATGCCTTTTACGACGATTGGTCCCGTCCAAACCTTGCGGATCCACCCTAAATCGTCCCAGGTCACCGCAGCGTCGACCAGAGCTGAGGCAACGTCGACGAGCTTCATCGGTCCTTGCCAGGGAACGACGATGTTCTCCAGTCTCGGCACTCCCCCATCAGCAAGGAAGGCAGCCAACCATCGGGGATGGGCCAAGATTTCCAGCAAGTACGGTAGCTTCGCGAGGAAGGACTCACCGAGAATCTCCTTCATGCCATTGCGAGAATCGCGTTCTCTCATCCCGGCCACCGCAGTGTCCACAGTAATTACCAAGGCCGAATAACCGGCGCGTCGCGCACGATCAATTCCGCCTTCGGCTGCTTCTCGGCCACCCAGTAGATACAATTGGTACCACGCGGGCCCTTTTGTGGCGGCTTTGACAGCTTCGAGTTTGTGTCCTGAAATTGTCGATAGGGTGTAGGCTGTACCCGCATCTCCAGCTGCTTTCGCTGCGGCGACTTCGCCCCCAGGGTGCATCAGACGGCTGTAGCCAATCGGTGCTAGCATGGCGGGAAACGAAAGCTCCTGGCCAAGTACGCGAACGGCGAGATCACATTTTTTGGTGGCGATGGCACCGCGTGGACGGAAGCGGATGTCCTGAAACGCCCGAGTGTTTTCGCGCAAGGTAATTTCATCTTCTGCGCCACCGTCAAGGTAATCAAACACTGGCTTCGGCAGCCGCCAGCGAGCGAGACGCCGGAGATCCTCTATGTTGATTACTTTAGGCGGTCCGAGCGTGTCTTGTCCTGAACCCACCTATTCCTCCGTATGCATATGAAATCGTGTTTGGATTGAGCTGCTTAATGACCTTCGCTTTCTCGAAAGACATCCTGCCCTTCATGCGACGTTGCAACGGCGCGTCAACATTAGATCGGATGCGATCGAATCACTCAGTCGGCGACGCTGATCCCTTAAGCTTCGCGGTAAAGGTATAGGAACCTGCTGCCAGTTCATACCGGCCGAAAGTATCAGCATGCAGACCAGAACCTTCGAGTGGCACGCCCTTGAAACTTATCGATGTCGCATTGGTCGCACGCGGTGATAGAAGACCCGTTGCGTTTGGTGGAACCGTCACTTTCCAGGTTGCCTGATTTCCCATGACGCTCCATTCCGAATGAATCGTGCCATAGGGAGACTCATAATCGAGGCTGAGGCTTCCAAGCCGAGCGTCAAAGTTCGGGTGAAGGTAAATGGTATGGAACCCAGGATCTGTTGAAACTGTATCAACACCCGCGGCGTAACGGTACAGCCACTCTCCAACCGCGCCATACGCGTAGTGATTATAGGAATTCATGCTCGGATCATTAAGCATCTGGTCGCCGTTCCACCTCTCCCATGTTGTTGTTCCTCCATGGTCGATGACATATCCCCAGGATGGATATTCGCGGTTCAGCAAAAGCCGATACGCAATGTCGCTATAGCCGCTGTCGGACAGCACTTCCAAGAGATAGGGCGTCCCTAAGAATCCTGTGCCCAACCGCCAGTGATTATTCTTGATAAGCTCGACCAATTTCCGTGCCGCAGCTGGCCGCAGGTTGTCTGGCACAAGGTTCATATAAAGCGCAAGGACATAGCTGGTCTGCGTTTCGACAACGCGGTCCTTGTTTTGATTGTCTTCGTCTGGATGTACGGTGGGTGGGGGAATGCTGGGGTAATGATCAACCGTTCCGATGAAGCCGTCGGCCCGCACATATGCCTTCTGAAAGGCGTCCTTGATGTCGCCGAAGAGTGTTTCGTACCGCTCGGCGTCGTCCGGGCGTCCCGTGGCTAGCGCCATCTGCTTCATCAGCGAAACGTCATAAGCCCAATAGGCCGTGGCCAGCAGGTCTTCGGGTGTGGTGATCGTTGGGGTAAGCCAATCTCCGAAAGCCGCACCAAATCCGTTTTGCCAGAGGTGATTTGGGTTTTTGGTGGCGATCTCGGCGATGTATTTCTCCATTCCGTCCCAATTCTCGTCGATGATGCGGCGATCCCCGCTCTGGATCCAGGCGGTCCAAGGAATGATCACGCCTGCGTCGCTCCACGCCGCACCATAGAAAGGACTCGGGGCATCAACTCCGGGCGCGTAAATGCCGTACATTGCAGTTCCCACCTGAGTCCCCCGCAGATCAGCGGCGTATTTGCGGCCGAAGGACGACAGGTCCATGTTGTAAGAGGCGGTACGCCAAAAGACCTGGGCATCGGCACTCCAACCCAGGCGCTCGTCTCGCTGCGGGCAATCAGTAGGGACACCTACGAAGTTGGAACGCTGTCCCCAAAGGATGTTGCTCCAAAGTTGATTTACCATGCTGTTGCCCGTGCTAAGGCGCATGGTAAACGGTGCATCCGTGTGAAGGACGACAGCCTTGAGTGTCTCTGCTGTCGGCCTATCGCGCATCCTCGAAACTTCCGCATAGCGGAATCCGTGGAACGTAAACTCTGGCTGAAAACCTTCACTAGGCTTGCCGCCAGCGAGGATGAAGTGATCGGTCGCTTTAGCCGTGCGCAGGTTGTCCACGTAGAGCGTCCCGTCGGAGTTCAGCACTTCAGCAAAGCGCAGCTTGATGTCGTCTCCACGAACTCCGTGGAGGTGAAGCCGAGGCAAGGCGCTCATGTTCTGGCCAAAGTCGAAAACGTAAACGCCGGGAGCTGGGTTGGTGATTGCCTTTGCCGACATCAGGCGCTCAACGCGAATGGGTTGAAAGTATTGGGCGACGATGCGTGGCTCGTTGGGATTGACCAGCATGACCGGATGCCAACCCGCGTCGGAGAAATTCGCGGTATCCCACCCGTGTCGCATCTTGCGGGCATCCTGCGTTTCGCCGTCGTATAGCTCCGCTTGCAAGATCGGAGAAGGATCCGCTTTCCAGCTTTCGTCCGTCGCAATCCAATCAATGGGACCGTCGGCATGCTCCAGTCGTAGCTGTGCGCGCAACGCCGGTTGCGCGTTGCCGTAGTTGTTTCCCTGACGAAACCATCGAAGCGGTGTGCTATACCAGCCAGGAGCAAGATATGCTGCGATGGCGTTATTGCCTAGCTTGATCTGTTTGGTGACGTCATAGACTTGATACAGCACCTGCTGCCGATAGTCAGTCCACCCTGGAGCAAGAATCTGATCGCCGACTGGCTGCCCGTTGAGGCGAAACTTATACGCGCCAAGCGCAGTCGCGTATAGCCGCGCCGAGACGACTGCCTTATCTTCGCGAAAGTTGTGTCTAAGGGCGGCAACGGGTCCGGTCGGCCAGGGTAGGCCAGGGCCGCCGTTAAAGCCTCCGGGAGGCCTGTATGGTTCCGCTGCTTCCCATGAAGCATCCGAGAAATCCTCACGCCACCATCCATCGGGCGCATTCAGAGCAGCTTTCCATCCTGTGACGCTTGAGGTGAACAGCTTGGTAGAGCCATCCGTAAAGGCGATGAAGAGACATGCACTCATTGGCGTGCGCGTGGAGACTTGCTTCTGTCTCGCTGTAAGGAATCGCGTCACGCCGATGGCCAAAAGATTGGCGCCCGTGTGGACGGACGTGGTCACGTCGACGCGAGTGTACGTTCCCCAGGGCATTTGCTGCCATGGCACGAGCGGTTGCGCCTTCAGTACTTGCCGCCCGTTTATCCAAGCGGCAGTTGTGTCCGCTCCAGTGGCATAGAGAGCCGCATTCTGTACGGGCCGATCAAGGCTAAAGGCGAAGCGGAAGTCGTGGTGAGTATCATTCGGTTCAGAAGGTTGAGAAGCTGAATTTGTAATCCACATGGCACCGGATTCACGAATGCTGTGTAGCTCAGGGGCCTCATAGCCGATCCACTTGGCTTGCCAGTTTGATTGCGACAGCAAGCCCGTTTCCCACCAGGTAATGCCGCTGATCGGGTACGGCTTTCCGTCTTTGTCCCACACTTTCACGCGCCAAAAGTAGCGTTTTTCAGGCTGGAGCTCTGGCCCGCCGTAGGTCACTCCCGTCGACGTGCTTGAGGCCATGCGCCCGCTGTCCCATACATCCGGCTTCGTCTCGATTGCCATTGGCCGTTTGCTATAGACGAAGATTTCATACGCGGTTTGTTTTGCTCCGTCGGTGTTGTCCTGCAAGCGCCACGAAAGCATCGGTCTTGGTGAGTCAATGCCAAGAGGCTGTATAAGCGAATCGGCACGGAGGTCTGTCGGATTTTTCACCTGAACTGTGGCGGAGGAGGAGTTCTTCAGCAAAAGCAGCAACCCGAGAAGAAACACTGCACAAGCCCGATGAGTCTCGATGCCTTTTCCTTGATGTTTCATGATGTCCTGGGGTGCCCCTATCCGCTGCAGTGGGCAGCACGTCTCCGTTCGAACGAAACTAGTTAGTGCGGTAGTCCGAGGTAATTCCCGTAGCCAACAATCATCGTGGATCCCACGAGCAGAAAAAGAGCTAGGGCTAGCAGCCGCATTGCTGGGGAACCGGCACCTTTCCATTCCTTCAACCCGATCCCCCAGAGGGAACTGAAAATGATGATGCTGGCCATATGCAGGGTCCAACTGGAAAACCCGTACTTGCCCATTTGCGTTTCGCCCATCGTGTAGAAGAAAAACTGGAAGTACCAAGTTGTCCCAGCGAGGGCACAGAACAGGTAGTTGGCCAGCATGGGTACGGGTTCCTCGCTATTATTTCTCTTGGCTGAGGGGATGTGTTCCACGACCTCGCGACTCGGAGCGTCGATGGCGGTTTCGACGATCGTTTCTTCTTCCACCGGCGAGTACCTCTTCGGATCTGACGTGAAGTACTGATAGCCAGTACTGTTGTAAATATTAAGTGCGACGCACCAAAGAAAGTTCGTCGTAAAGCCGCCGATCAGCACGACAACCAGCACGGGAAGTCCTTGCCATAGGGGCGGGGTACCGTGCCTTAAGGTTAGAGCCTTGATGGGAGCGCCCGCCGCCAGTCCGTATGCGAAGCAAGCGCTCATGACTCCCGACAGAGTCGCGACAGCAAGGCCCTTCTTCAAGTCAAACTCTTGAATCGCAGCCTTCTGTTGTTCCGGCGACATAGCGCGTTCTTTGAAAATCCCGGCGAGACCAGCGGCCGCGATGCCCAGCAGGCAGACGAAGATTCCGAAGAGAATGACTCGTCCCGAGCTTGTTCTCAGAACTTGACTGACGAACACACCGCTGAAGATGGGAGGCACCAGCGTACCGAAGGCTGCGCAGAGGCCGAGCGCAACGGCCATCCCGAGGGAAAGACCCAGGAAGCGCATGGTCAGGCCGAACGTCAGCCCGCCGATACCCCACAGAAGGCCGAAAAAGAACGCCCAAAACAACGTGCTCATAGGAGCCTCTGAAAGGACGGCAAGCAAGTCTCGCGTCATGAGGTGACCGAGAAACCAGGGAGCGATGATCCAACTGAAGAAGCCGCCGACCAGCCAATAGGTTTCCCACGACCAGCGGCGGACGCCGCGATACGGGACGTAGAAACTACCCGAAGCGAGCCCGCCTAACCAGTGGAAGAAAACGCCAAGTGCAGGATTTGCGGCCATGTCAGTCCTTAGAGATGGAAAACCTCTTCGAGCGGTTCCATCGCGCGATCGGGCAAGACACCAGTCGGCTGGACAAAAAAGCCAGCCATTTCTCGTTGCCAACGTTCATTGACTTCGCGGCCGGCCATGCCGGCACGAGCCCGATCAAAGTCCTCCGTTTCGAGATACCCAACCAACAATCCATCTGGACGCAAGAACAGCGAGTAGTTGTTCCATCCTGTCTCTCGCAAAGCCGACAGCATCTCTGGCCACACGCTGCGGTGGCGGGCCTTGTATTCATCCAGCCGTTCCGGTTTTACTTGTAGAACGAAGCAAATACGTTTCATGGGTTAACCCCAAGACCTGCGCCCCCCACAGCAGCAAGCATTTCTTGTGCGTCACTGTCCTTACCGCAAATAAGCCTCCCACAGCCCGCCATCAACGGGAATCACGTGTCCGGTCGTTTTGGCACTCTGCTCGCCCGCCAGCCAGACGATCGCACTGGCACAGTCTTGAGGAAGAATCGGGCGCCGAGTGAGCGTGCGTTGTGCGTAGAAGTCGGCTAGCTTGGACCGTAGTTCTTCCGTAGATTCACTCTCGGAGAAGGCGATTTTGTACTTTTGCAGCGACTGAATGACCCTGTCGCGCGGGAACATCGTCGAGCCGGCAACCACCGTTGCGGGAGCGATCCCGTTGACTCGAACGAGCGGGCCAAGTTTGATGGCGAGCTCCCTGATCAGGTGGTTCAAGGCCGTTTTGCTCGTGTCGTAAGCCTCGCTGCCTTTCTTAGGGACCACGGCATTGGCGGAACTGGTTAGTACAATGGAGGCCGTCAGATTCTGGTCGGAAAAAACCCACGCTGTTTCACGAGCCAAGAGGTAATTCCCGGTTACGTTGACCAGAAAGATCTTTGCCCAGAGTGCATCAGAAAGTTCCCCGTCTGACCCCGGTACGGGATAGATGGCCGCGGTATTCACTATTCCATCGATGCCACCGAATTGCAGGATCGTGAATCTAGTCGCTTCTGCAAGACTCTGAGATGAGGCGAGATCAACCGCTGTGTGTGCGGCAAATTCACGTGACCCAAGAGCGCCGGCTTCCGCTGCGATTTTCTTGGCGCCCTCTACATCGAAATCGGCGACGACAAGGTGCGCCCCTTTCTTCGCAAGCATGAGTGCGATTTCTCTGCCGATGCCGCTCGCGCCGCCAACTATGAGAAAAATCTTTCTGCTGAACTCTGCTTCTGGTGGCATCCGCTGGAGTTTAGCTTCTTCCAGCGCCCAGTACTCGATCCGGAAGGCCTCTGATCTTGGTAGCGCAACATAATTATGGAAGTGTGAGAACTGTCGTGACTGTTCAGCGTGCCGAGCCTGCGGCAGAGGATGAGAAACCTCACCGTCTTCCAATGCGTTCGCACCAGCCATGACGTGAATGGCGTTGATGAAGAACTCGGTCGTGATCCGCGCTTCCTTCTTGTTTTTGCCGAAGCCAAAGAGACCAAGTCCCGGAACAACAACGACCGATGGATTCGAATCGCGAAGTTGGGGGGAGTCGCTTCTAGCCCATTGTTCGTAGTACTTCTTGTAAGCGGCGCGATAGTCACCGATATCGCTGCAGATACGAACCTTGAGAACCTGAGCGTCTTCTTCTGCAGGATTCCACTTGAGGAACCAAGGACAGACTCGCGTGCGCAAGAAATGGTCGGGACAACTGGTGCCCAGAGAACTCAATTCCTTTGCCCATCTCGATCCCGCGAAGGCCAATGCATCGTCATCGTCTGAGTAATGTGCAATTGCTCGACGGTTCGAGGAGACCGCCCCGCGCAATGAGGGGAGGATCCGAGTGGCAATCTCCTTACGATTTGGAGCAGGCGGTTGCTCGACACCGCCAAACAACGAACCCTTCTTTGCTTGATGCCTTAGGATGAATTCACCCATCTGGTTGATGGTGCGGATGCTGTTGAGATAGCACTCACGATGTGTCATGCCCCAGGTGAACAGGCCGTGGCCTCCCAGGATCAGTCCTTGGACGCCCGGATTCTCTTGAACTGCCCGCTCGATAAGCAGTGCAAGTTCAAACCCGGGGCGCTGCCACGGGAGCCACACGATCCTGCGGTCGAATTCCTTGTTGAACTCTTCCAATTTGCGCTTGCCATTGGCGCTCGCCGCCAAAGCAATCGCCCAGTCGGGATGCAGGTGGTCGACGTGCAAATAGGGGAGAAATGCATGCAATGGCGTATCGATGGAGGCTGCAACCCGGTTTTCGCCGAATGCTGATAGTGGGTAGTAGGCGACCATCTCGTCTTCGTACGGTTCTCCGCGATACAGTTCTTTGAGGTGCTCGAGGCGGTCGAGATAGAGAAGTGCGAATCCTGATTCTGTGATCGAACCGAGATCGCCGCCGCTGCCCTTGACTGCAATCACGCGGACAGGCTGGCCAGTGAATGGGTCGGGCAGTTCAACCTTTGAGCTTGTGTTTCCACCGCCGAAATTGGTGATGCGGAGATCCGCGCCCAGCAAATTCGAGCGATACCGCAAGAGCGCCAATTGGTTCCCACGCAGTTCGAGGGCGTGCCCTTCGTCCCAAAGATCTTTCAAGTGCGTTGTTTCTTTGATTTCAGGCATAAATGGTCTCGCAATACTGGTCGAAGCGTTCGGTTTGTCGTCCCCACTTATCGGTCTCAAGGGGCTCAAAGACTTCTATGGGGAAAGATCGATCCACGATTGCCCGGACTTCCTGAAGTGAGGAGGCGTCGCCCGTTGCCAGTATTTGAATGGCGATGTTCCCAAGAGCGGTTGCCTCGGCAGGACCGGCGAGGACACGCTTGCCTGTCGCGTCCGCCGTAAATTGATTGAGCAGCCGATTCTTCGATCCTCCGCCGATTACGCGAACCTGTTCGATGCGCTCTCCGCAAAGTTGTTCGAGGCTGCAAAGAACCCGGCGATATTTCAATGCCAGGCTCTCCATCACGCATCGCACATAGGCACCCGGACTTGACGGTATTGGCTGATTGGTCTTTCTGCAGAAATCGTCGATAGCGGCGGGCATATTTGCCGACCGCAGAAAACACTCGTCGTCAGGATCTACTAGATGGGCGAAGGCTGGCTCGTGCCCTGCGAGCTCTACGAGTTCGCGGTAATCGGCGTTCTGGCCTCGTGTGCTCCAGTAACTCCTGCACCCTTGCAGCATCCAGAGTCCCATCACGTTCTTCAAAAATCGCGTCGTGCCATTTACCCCGCCTTCGTTTGTAAAGTTCAGCTTGAGGGCCTGAGACGTCACAATGGGTGCGTCGAGTTCAGTACCGATCAGAGACCAGGTTCCAGAACTGAGGAATGCAGTGCCATCGCGAGCTGTAATCGCAGCAACGGCCGAACTGGTGTCATGGCATGCAGGAGCGATTACAGGTGTTCGCGCCAGAGAAGAGTTCTGCGCCACCGAAGGCTGCAAAGTTCCAATGATCGTGCCGGGCTCGACGATTTGCGCCGGGAGCTCAGGACGTAACCCAATCTTCTGCATGAGCTCCGTCGCCCAAATGCGGCGGAAGGGGTCGACGAGCTGGGTTGTGGTGGCGTTCGTGAATTCGCAAACGGCATTTCCAGTCAGCCAGTAATTGAAGAGGTCCGGAATGGTCAGCAGTTGCTTGGCTGCCGCAACTAGGGCGGGCGTCCCTCGCTGCGCAGCGAAGAGCTGGCAGAGGGTGTTGATGGGCATAAACTGAATGCCCGTCGCCTTGTAGATCTCCTCCCTGGGCACCTTTCGAAAAACCTCTTCCATGATGCCCTGCGTGCGGCGGTCGCGGTAGTGATACGGATTCTGAAGTAGCTCTCCCCGTTCTCCAAGTAAGGCGTAGTCCACTCCCCACGCGTCCACGCCAATACCCGCCATTTCCACATGTCCCACGCAGGTCAGAGCCTTACGCACTTCGAACCAGAGCCGGGGAGCATCCCAATGAAGCGAGCCCCCGTATTCGACGGGTTCATTTTGAAAGCGGTGGACTTCTTCAGTCGCGAGAATTCCCGACTGAAGATGGGCAAGAACGGCACGTCCGCTTTCGGCTCCGAAATCGAAAGCCAGATAAGGTTTGGAGTGAGGCACGTTAGGCATAAGAAGAAACGCTGTGGGTGTTCTTCGCTGCCCGTTCTTTTGTGATGCGCTCCAAATAGCCACTCTGCCGGAACGCTTGCATCGGATCTCTCGGTAAGCCCTTCCAATTTCTCCAGTCTTGGACGGCGGGGCGGACATCCGTCGCGAAAGCGTCCTGCAGCAGCGACTCTGCCCGCACTAGATCGCAGTTCTTCTGCGCCGTCACGAGTTTCTCCTTGTCAACCAGCGCAGCCTTAGAGAAGAGCTGCTGAGCCATCGTTACTGTCTGAATCATGGCCTCGATCTTGCCTTTGAGATTATGGCTTTGATCCACCATGTAAGCGATGTCGGCGCGCTGGCCAGTCTCCCACTCGAAGAAATGGATTTCGTGGAAGATGCGGAAGACCTGATACGGATCAATCGATCCCATCGTCAAGTCATCATCGGCGTAGCGGCGGTCGTTGAAGTGAAATCCCCCGAGCATGTCTTCGGAGAGCAGCCACGCTACGATTTGCTCAATATTCTGCGCAGCGTAGTGATGTCCGGTATCAACTAGAACTTTGGCTTGCGGGCCGGCCGCACGCGAAAGGAGAAGAGCCATTCCCCAGTCGGCGATATCAGTGTGATAAAAGGCCGGCTCAAAGGGTTTGTACTCGACGAGGATTCGCTGGTCAGACGACAGCTCTCGATGCGATTCCCTTAGTGCCTGTGCAAACCATTTCTTGCGCTGCCGGATGTTCGCAGTCCCGGGATAGTTCGAACCGTCTGCAAACCAAAGCGAAATATCCCTGCTGTGGAGGCGCTTTGCGATTTGGATGCTATCTTTCGTGTGTTGCAAGGCGCGCCGACGGACGCAGTCGTCAGGATTTCCGAACGATCCGTACTTGTATTCCTGATCCTGAAAGAGATTGGGATTGATCGATCCGGGGACAACACCATAACTGCTGGCGAAGCGATTAATTTCATCAGTGCTTTGTACACCTTCAGGACAATCCCACTGCACGTGCAGAGCTACAGTGGGGCAGACTCCTGTCAGGAGGTGCACTTGACCAGCATCGCTGAACTTCTCCTCGGTAGTGGTGGCCGCCGCCGGTTGAATGAATTTTCCGAAACGAGTTCCTGTATTGGCGAAGCCCCAAGAGGGAAGCTCAATGCGAAATGTCTCAAGAGCGGCAACAACCTTCGCACTAGTGGATGAGTCCATGAGAACCTCTAACAGGAGCGGGAAGATTACAATTTTCTGCTCGCAGCGGTCACGCTTTTCCTTTGGAGTTTCGCTCGTTTTGCAGAGCGAAATAACCGTGCTGATCTGCGTAATGGGGAAAAGGACCGCAACGCAAGGACATGGGTTTGTTACCCCAGGCTGTCAGAGCGCACAGTCGGAAGGTGTAGGCCCGCTTGCCAATTTCGCTTTGTAGAACCGGTTTTAAGATTCTGATTGCCGGGAAGTAATTCACCCCTACCAATTAAAGCCTTCGGGCCGTATTGTCGATCTTATGAATCTCCTGAAAGCGTTACGATCCCCTTCCGTCGAAGATTTTCGGCCAGCGTCTTTTGCTTGCATGAGTCCCCGTGAAGATAAAGATCTGCCTCCACCTCCCTTCAAGAGTCAGATTGCAAATTTCGCTTTGCAAAATGGAAAAATTGGATGATCATATCCCAACCGTATGAGCCCCGCCGCTCAGACTCGAGACCGATACCTCGTCAAGTCTATTGTTCACTCCTCTCAGTTGTTGAGTGCGTTTCACTCTCCAGGGGAGGCTCTGCCGCTGAAGGAGATTTGTGCACGGTGTAGCCTACCGAAGACGATGGCATTTCGTCTCCTCTACACGCTCGAGAAATGCGGAATGATCGATAAGGTCGGGCAGAACCTCTATCAGTCTCGTGTACGACTGTGGAGGCAGAGACTCTACCGGTTGGGATACGCTGCCCAGGGTACCGACTATCAGTTCTCCCGAGAAGTATCAGAGAGTTTGCAACGAGCTGCTGCCGCTGAGGGAATTGAACTCATCTGCGTCGATAACCGCTACAGTGCCAAGACTGCTCAGCGTAACGCTGACCTGCTAGTGCGCGAAAAGGTCGATCTGGCGATCGAGTTTCAAACCAACGAAGAGGTCGCGCCAATTGTAGCGGCCAAATATCGCGAGGCCGGCATTCCGATGATCGCGATTGATATTCCTCATCCTGGAGCGACCTATTACGGCGCGAATAATTATGAGGCTGGCTTAATGGGCGGGCGCTACCTGGGCCGCTGGGTCAAAGAGTACTGGCACTCAGAAGTGGATGAGTTACTCCTGCTTGAACTGAAACGTGCAGGAAATGTTCCACGCATGCGATTGTCGGGGTTGCTCGTAGGAATCAATCTAGTACTGCCGAGCGCCGCGAATTGCCGCGTGACTTATCTGGAAGGCGACGGGGAACTCGGCCCCAGCTTTGAAGCGGTGCGCAAGCACCTGCGTTTCTCGCACGCCAGGCATGTGGTGGTTGGGGCTATCAATGATCCGAGCGCTCTTGGCGCCCTCCGTGCTTTTCAGGAAGCGGGCCGGACAGAGAACTGCGTCATCATGGGGCAGAATGCGTCGCCGGAGGGGCGAGCGGAACTCCGTCAGCCTAAAACGAGATTTGTTGGTTCAGTGGCTTACTTCCCCGAGCGATACGGTGAGAACCTGATTCGAGTCAGCCTCGACATTCTTAACCAGCGTCCAGTGCCTCCCGCGGTTTTCGTAGAACATAAGCTGATCACTCCTGCTTCGGTTGATCATTACTATCCCAACGACGCTCTGGCGCAGCTTGTTCGAACAGAACCTCAAGGTTCACTCCATCAACATCTGGCACACTGAAGGAAGCCGTCATTCGATTGGTATTTTGATCCCCTCCAAGTCCAGTCGAATGGGCCGTCCGCCAGCATAAAATCCAAACGAGGTTCTACATTGCAAAACGGCATGCCGCATACAGTTGCGTTTGCCCCATTTGAGTAAAACTCAAGTTCTTACCTAAATTGGATTGCTAAATAGCGACTTGACGGGCACCCCTTACATCATTTTGCGAGTTTTTCATAGCGAAATGTAGACCGCTTGCTGGTTGCAACTTGACGATGCGCGGCGGGCAATGAAAGTATCTGCGCCCAAGAACGCTGGGACAACCGTGTGGGCAGGTGTGGTTTCCGCGAAGCGGATTCTGAGATTCGGAATTGCTGGCCAGTCCCACCGAGTTGGGGTGTCACGAGGAGGAAAGAACCATGTCCACGACGAGACGCATTCTCTTGCTCTGCTTGTTGATTACTTCGGCGGCGGGGCTGCTCTATGGCCAGGGCGGCGGGAGCGGCACGATTCTTGGAACGGTGACGGACACCACAGGTGGAGTTATCGCCAATGCCAAGGTTGACGTCACGAACATTGCGACCGGTGTTGTAATTCATACACAAACCAGTTCGACAGGAGACTATACGGTTCCGTATATTAATCCGGCAACGTACAAAGTAGCAGTGACGGCGACTGGGTTCCAAAAGTCGGTATCAAACGAGTTTACGCTGGCCGTGGATCAGCAAGCGCGTGTAGATATCGTCCTTAAGCCTGGCGCAGTCACAGAGGTGATGGAGGTACAGGCTACTGCTGTCGCTCTCGATACCGACAATTCCGCAGTCTCCAGCTTGATCACACAAAAACAAGTGGAGGAACTGCCTCTAAATGGGCGTAACTTTGTGCAATTTCTTCTTCTAGGTGAGGGCGCAGTCACGGTAGGTGGTGAGCAAGGCACGATGCGCCAAGGGCAGGGTAACGCGATCAGTATCAATGGGGGCAGGCCGACTTCGAATAATTACACGCTCGACGGCTTGGTCAACACGGACACCTCTCTAAACACTCCCGCCGTGATCTTGTCGCAGGATGCAATCCAGGAATTCAAAGAGGTGGGTGGCACCTACTCGGCGGAGTACGGTTTCAGCGCCAATCAAGTCAACATAGTAAGTAGAAGTGGCGGCAACCAATTGCACGGCACGGTTTTCGAGACCGTCAGAAACGATGCTTTTGATGCCAGATCCGCCTTTCAGACGACAATTCCAGAGCTGCGGCAAAATCAATTTGGGTTTGTCGCAGGCGGACCCGCCTACTTAGGAAAGCTTTACAATGGAAGAGACAAAACCTTTTGGTTGGCGAACTATGAAGGCTGGCGGATTCGCAACGGATTCAGTGCTAACGGCAATGCTCCGGATCCAGCACAACTCACCGGAGATTTCTCTGCGTCGGGTCTCCCCGCATTTGGTTCAGCAGCCTGTACCGCGGCTCTGGCGCAAGATCAGCCCTGCATGCCAGTCGACCCGACTACGGGTTCGCCTTTTCCAGGCAACAAAATCCCGTCGTCGAGCTTTTCTCGGCTGGCACAAGTTACTGCTAAGCTCTTTTTTCCTGCTCCCAATGCTAATCCCGCGACCAATGGAGGAAACAATCTCCGGGTGACTGGGGCCTTCCCCCTGACTTCGAACCAGCAGACGTACCGGCTTGACCAGAACCTCCGTCGGTGGGGCACGATCTTCGGACGGGGGACGTACGCTACATATAAAAATACTAGCTTTAATGGGACGGTCTCGCAGCCGGAAGGCTATCTTTTCTTCGAGGAAACTGCCAAGAGCTGGATGGTTTCTCATACCATCACCTTAGCGGGCAGCACTGTCAACAACTTCCGTTTTGGGTTTCTCAGAGCCATTGCCAATGAGGGCGCTACCCCCGTACCCGATTCTGCCGTTGCCGCGCTAGGACTTACAGGCACATTTACCAAGTTTGCCGCAGGTCAGACGAGTTGGCCTTACCTTACCTTTTCTCAATTCAGCAATTTCGGTGGACCGGTCAACGCTTATACGGCAAGTAATCAACCGATGTGGGAATTTGCTGACTCCGTGAGTATGGCACGTGGCCGTCACACAATCTCCGTAGGCGTGGATTACCGCCGCTGGCATCTCATTCGCAATTTGGATAACGACTTCTTCGGTGAATACACCTTCACAAATAATCTGGTTTCAAGCAACAGTGCGAATTGCCCCAATGCTACAAGCCTTTGCGGTACTGGAAATGCCATCGCCGATTATTTGCTCGGATACTATCAACGCGCCTCAGGTTTCTTTCCTGCTCCCTTGAGCAGCACGACCGTTGCCGGCAACCCCCAGGACCATGTCTTCAGTTACTTCGCCCCTTACGTAGAGGATGATTGGAAGGTGAGCAACCGCCTGACATTGAACCTCGGCCTGCGCTGGGACTATCGGGCAGCGGCCTATGAAGCCAGCAACCACTTCTTCTGGTTGGACGACAAGAACCCACAGGGAGGTCTTTGTTTCGCCGATAAAACACTGTTAACTAACGGTGTCGCGCCTGCGGGGAATGGCGTCTATGAGTATTGTGGCTCGAACGTTCCGCACCCGGGTCAGAAGACACCCTTTGCCCCGCGCCTCGGTTTTGCGTACCGGCCGTTTGGGCAGAACACGGTAGTTCGCGGTGGCTACGGCATTTTCTGGGACTCCTCCGAAGGGCGGGAGATCGATGACTCTGGAGACCTGTACCCTTACGCAGTCAGACAAGCTCTTACCCCTAACTCAAATCCGGCGGCACCCAAGTTAACCAACAATCTGTTCCCGAGCTTCACAGCACTCAACCCTATTGATCCGAACTCGCTGACCTTTTTGGCGGTCATCGAATCCGACAAACCACGCAATCCCTATTTGCAGCAATGGAGCTTGTCGATCCAGCGCGAACTTTTCAGGAACACCACGTTGGAGATCAACTACATCGGGAACAAGGGCACCCACCTTCTTGATCGTCGCAACATAGCACAGGCGTTACCACCGTCGGCTGCGGACCTGCCGTTTTGTCAGGCCAACCCGAACGATGCAACACACAATTGCCTCGTTTCCCAGCGCAAGCCTTACGCGCACTTCCCTGGGATTTACATCAACAGCGACTGGAATGGGTACTCCAAATACCATGCCGGAACGGTGAAGCTAGAGCACCGCACGTCGTCTCTCGCGCTCACTACTTTCTATACTTGGGCAAAAAGCATGGATGATAAATCGGCAGCAGCCGGCATTGGCGCTACTGCGGGAACGGGATGGCAGGGATTCATGAACAATCATGATCCCAATCGGGACTACGGGCCGTCCGACTTCAGTGTAAAACATAGTTTTGTAGCCAGCTACGTCTACCAATTGCCAATCGGAAGCGGCAAGCGACTGCTCGGCGGAACAAACAAGGCTGCCAACGCTCTCATCGGCGGATGGCAAGTTTCTGGCGTGACCACCTTCCAGACCGGCTTCCCGTATTCCATTGCTGCGACAGATGTGAACGGACTACTTAACACGTTCTTTCAGCGTGCCAACCAGGTGTGTAATCCCTACACGGGATTCACCAAGAGCGTAAACGAGTGGTTCAACACTTCTTGTTTCGTGAATCCGGCGCCCGGCGTTTACGGCACCACGTCACGCAATTTCCTTACGGGGCCGGGTATCAACAACTGGGACATGGGTTTGGCCAAGACCTTTGCCTTCACCGAGCGAGCCGGTTTTCAGCTACGCATCGACACCTTCAATACCTTCAATCACACTCAGTACGCTGTCTCGCCAGGTGGTCTGATCGGCTTTGGTAGCGGTGGCGGCACAAACCCCGGCACGAACCTGGGCAGCCCGACATTCGGCAAGATTACAAGCGCCGCACCCGGCCGAATTGTGCAGCTAAGTGGCAAGATTACCTTTTGACGTCGAAAATGCAATCACCCCGGACCCGCCAGCTCACCCCCTGGCGGGTCTTTTCTTGGTCCGGATTCCTGAACGAGACGTCAATACAGCCGATTCATGTGATTTGGATCGCTGGGCACTCTTGTTTCTCTTGCGGTACACTCCCACTGTGAACTGGCTTATAAGACTGTGTGTGATAGGTCTGGGGCTTTCGTGCCTGCCACTCCAACTCGCCACCGCGCAGGATTCTGCTCTCGATAAGCAGTACGAAGCAGCCCAGCGCGCCCTTGCAGACGGCAACTATCCGGAAGCGCAGCGAGCGTTCGAGCAACTTGCACAAGCACATCCCGAGATAGCCGAAATCCATGCCAATCTGGGACTGATCTATTTCGAGGAGCGCAAATTTGAGGAAGCGGTTCCGGAGTTGCGCCGCGCGTTGAAGTTGAAACCGGCCCTTGCCAATTCGGCAACCATCCTCGCCATGTCGCTCTCCGAACTTGGTCGCTATAGCGAAGCGCTACCGGGGCTGGAGAAGGGCTTTCGGTCCACTGACTCAGAAACGAAGCGGATGTGCGGACTTCAGCTCGAGCGGGCGTACACTGGCCTACTGCAGAATCGCAGAGCTGTTGAGATTGCTCTTGAGATGAACAGGCTGTATCCGGACGATCCCGAAGTCCTCTATCACAATGGCAAAATCTTCGGGAATTTCGCATTTCTATCGATGCAGAAATTGTCTCAAGTTGCTCCCGGTTCTGTTTGGACACACGAGGCGGCGGCCGAAGCATACGAGAGCCAAGGTTCGTACAGTTCCGCCATCGGCGAGTACCGTACTGTTCTGTCCATAGAGCCAAAGCGGCCTGGCATACACTATCGGCTGGGGCGGACACTCTTGGCCCGTTTCCGAGAGACTTCATCTGCGGTAGACCTGGCCGCAGCCGTTAAGGAATTTGAGCTGGAACTCGCACTCGATCCGCTGAATGCGAATTCCGCTTATGAACTTGCCGAGATTCACCGCAAGGCCGGAGAATTTGAAGATGCTCAAAGAGATTTTGAGCTGGCGCTCAAAAGCCATCCTGAGTTTGAGGAGGCGCATCTGGGACTTGCCGCAGTTCTGACCTCTCTTCAAAAGCCCGATTTAGCACTGCCCCATTTGCAAAAGGCAATTTCCCTGAATCGCGACAACGAAGTTTCCTGGTACCGTCTCTCGAAAGTCGAACGCCTTCTGGGCAACAGCGCCGAGCAACAGAAAGCAATGACTGAATTTCAAAGGCTTCATTCGAAGAAGACCAACGAGCCGGAATCTGGCAAGAGACTTTTCTCACCCGACGAAGTAACCAGGCAGGACGTAGATCCAAATTCTCCAGACTGACAGCGAGACAAACGGCATACGATTTCGTTTACAGAGTTCTGCGCTACAAAACCGCTCTCTCCGTCCAACTCCTCAAGAGTACTCCCTGCAGTACAGTCCAATACTGCGTAAGTGGCCGGAATTCCACCGCTTCCCATCTTGCTGCCGACAACGTGTCAATGTTTCGCGCTGCGAAACCATAGCGCTTCCCACCGCTTCAATTGACCGTCCTGTTTCCGAGTGCCAAGATTTCCGGCGCTAATTCGTTTCACAAATGCGCCTTCACCAAAACACAAGACTTCCAAATGCGAGGTGTCCGGCATGAAAAATCCAACCAGACAAAGTTTGTGCACTGTCCTTTTATTAGTTCTCGCCTCTTTCCTCTCAGGTTCCGCTCAGCAAACAACCGACGCCCTGCTCGCTGGATTTCAAAATCCTCCGGACTCCGCTAAACCCCGCGTCTGGTGGCACTGGATGAATGGCAACATCACGAAAGAGGGAATCAAGCTAGATCTCGAATGGATGAAGCGTGTTGGGATTGGCGGGTTCCAGAACTTTGATGCCGCCTTGAACACGCCAAAACTTGTAGATAAGCGTTTGGTTTACATGACCCCTGACTGGAAGGATGCCTTCAAGTATGCCACTACGCTTGCCGATCAGCTTGGCCTTGAAGAAGCTATTGCGGGCTCTCCGGGGTGGAGCGAGTCGGGCGGCCCGTGGGTGAAACCTAGTCAGGGCATGAAGAAAGTCGTCTGGAGTGAAACCAGGATTGAGGGTGGAAAGCCCTTCTCCGGTGTGTTACCGCATCCACCTTCGACCACGGGGCCGTTTCAGAACGTTCCGATCTTCGATTTCCTGGCGGCTATAGGCGGCCAACCGCAGCCGTCATCTCCGATGTTCTACGCCGACACCGCAGTGATCGCCTACCGCGCCCCGAAAAGCGACGTGCCTACCACCGGACTGCAACCCAAGATCACTTCGAGCGGAGGCAATCTCGAAATATCTGCCTTGACCGACGGCGATCTGGTAAAAACCACGCAGTTACCGAAGGCCCCTCCTGGGCAGCAGGCATGGATTCAGTACGAGTTCTCAAGCCCCCTGACCATGCGCGCAGTAACCCTGGTGCTTAACGACCCACTAGCTGCGCGAGCCAACATGTTCGGAGCAGCGGCCTCGATTGCCGCCGTGGAGGCAAGCGACGATGGTCAAACCTTCCATAAACTAGCGGACATTCCTGCTGATGGGGGAATAGAACACACCACCGCGTTTTCCGCTTCCGCAGCTCGATTTTTCCGCATAACGTTCACCGATAAGCCGCCGTCGGGATTCAGCAACATGACATTCGACGTGGAGAATCCATTCGGCGATTTAAGTGCATTGAAGCCAGATCCCAATTTCGAGATCTCGGAATTGGTCCTTCACCCCGGGGCACGCATTAACCGTTTCGAAGAGAAAGCAGCCTTCGCCAAACTTGCGAGCCTTGATAAATTTCCGACGCCCGCAGTTCCGGCCACCGATGCGATCCGCAAAGAAAATGTTATCGACTTGACTTCCAAAATGCAGGCGGACGGCAGACTCGATTGGACTCCTCCCGCGGGTAACTGGGTTGTCCTTCGATTTGGCTATTCGCTGTTAGGCATTACCAACCATCCGGCATCGCCGGAAGGCACGGGTCTCGAAGTGGACAAGCTCAATCCTGATGACGTCACGCAATACTTGAACACGTACTTAGACAATTACAAGGATGCGGTTGGCGACCTGATGGGCAAGCGTGGTCTTCAATACGTGATTAATGATAGTTGGGAGGCTGGAACGCAGAATTGGACCGACAATCTGATCGCGGAATTCACGAAGCGGCGTGGTTATGATCCGCGCCCATGGATGCCTGTTCTGACCGGCCGTGTAATCGAGAGTTCCCAAGCCAGTGAGGGATTTCTTTGGGATTTTCGCGAGACGCTGGCGGACATGCTGGCCGACTATCACTACGACCTGATTACCAAGATTCTTCATGAGCGTGAAATGGGTCACTATGGTGAGTCGCACGAAGAAGGCCGCGCCTTCATCGGTGATGGAATGCAGGTCAAGCGCAGCAACGACGTCCCCATGTCGGCGATGTGGACCCAGAAACCCGGCGTTAACAAGGAGCAATACGGCTACGACGCGGATATTCGCGAGTCCGCCTCCGTCGCTCACATTTATGGCCAGAATTTAGTTGCGGCCGAGTCGCTCACTGCAGCTTCCGGCGCATATGCCTGGTCGCCCTCGACGCTGAAGCCGACCGCCGACAAAGAGTTAACCATGGGGCTGAACCGGTTTGTGATTCACACCTCCGTGCATCAGCCTTTGCTTGACAGGAAACCGGGACTCTCACTTGGTCCGTTCGGGCAGTGGTTCAACCGCAACGAAACCTGGGCTGAGCAAGCAAAGCCTTGGATCTCGTACCTTGCCCGTTGTTCGTATCTGTTGCAGCAGGGGAAGTTCGTGGCTGATGTTGCTTACTTCTATGGTGAGGACTCCAATATCACCGCGATCTATGGTGATCATTTCCCCGGTGTTCCGGAAGGCTACAATTTCGACTACGTCAACGCAGACGCTCTTATTCACAAGTTCGCAGTTGCGAACGGCGTATTGACGACAGCGAGCGGAATGACTTATCGGGCGCTCGCACTCGATCTTCGCAGTAAGCAGATGTCTCTTCCAGTTCTAAGAAAGATCAACGAGTTAGTCGAGGCGGGCGCGATTGTCGTCGGCGCAAAACCGGAGAGCGATCCTAGCCTAGCTGATGATCACTCTGAGTTCCATAGATTGGCGGACAAGCTCTGGGGCCTGGGCGGTGGCATGAGCGTTGGGGAGGGAAGAGTATATGGCGCGCAGAAGTTAGCAGAGGTGCTGCAGATCCTTAACATATCGCCTGATTTCGAGTACACGAAACCCAAAGCCGATACGACTATTCTTTTCGTCCATCACAAACTTTCCAACGGCGACCTCTATTTCATCGACAACCGCAACGATCGCGACGAAGCTTTTGACGCGACGTTCAGAGTAGAAGGCAAAGCCGCCGAACTGTGGCATCCCGAGACCGGGCAGATCGAGCCGGCCTCCTACCAATCGGCCAGTGGCCGCACGACCGTGCCATTACGTCTCGAACCATGGGGCACCGTATTCGTCGTTTTCCGGCATCCCGCGAACGCTCCTTCTCGGGCCATTCCAGGCCTTGTTGAGCAAGCCCTCGCAACTGTTGAGGGGCCGTGGGATGTTGCTTTTGAGCCAGACCGCGGGGCGCCACCCAAAATCACTCTCGATAAGCTCATCTCCTGGCCAGGCAGTCCTGATCAAGGCGTGAAGTACTTTTCCGGCAAAGCAACATACACAAAAAGACTGCAGGCTCCTGCAGATTGGTTCAAACACGATGCTCATCTATGGATAGACCTCGGAGAAGTCAAGAACCTTGCCGAAGTGTCGGTCAACGGTAACCCGCTAGGCATTGCCTGGAAGACACCTTATCGTGTGGATGCCACTGGCGCGTTGAAGCCGGGGGAGAATCAGATCGAAATCAAAGTCACGAATGGTTGGGCAAATAGCATAATCGGCGATCGTCAACCGAATGCGACCAAGATCTACACCTTCACGTCTCCGAAATTTTACAAAGCGGACTCACCTTTGTGGCCTTCCGGGTTAATGGGGCCCGTACGGATTATTCGCACAACCGCGGGGAGTTGAATCATGAGCACAGCGACGACAGTAGTTGCCCAAACCCGTATGTGGAACAAGCTAGATGTTTAGGGGCCTAAGGTGCTCAGCGTACTGCGGATCGAGTCTCCTTTGTCTTCGTTGAGCACGGTACGCAAAAGCTCCTTGGGCTGCCGCATTCGAGTTTTCCGATGCCTGCGCATCTTCCCCCGTTGTTCCTTGCAGCGGGTATTATCGAAACCTTCGGTGGCTTGCTACTCTTTCTCGGCCTGCTCGCCCGGCCCGTTGCCTTCATTCTCTGTGGCGAAATGGCTGTGGCCTACTTCATGATGCACGCGCCACACGGATTCTGGCCCTTGAAGAACGGCGGCGAACCTCCTGTATTGTATTGTTGTATTTTTCTGTACCTGGTGTTCGCCGGAGGAGGGGCCTGGAGTGTCGACCGATTGCTAAACCGAACGCGTGTCTAAGCGGCGGTCGTAACGCTAGGCACAGAATCGATGTGAATTGTTCGCATTAGGAGTATCAAGTAGCGTCGCCGACTCGTCGTTTGGGGGCGATAGGAACAGCACTAAGCGATCACAGCGCAGTCCATGCGCAATAAGGACGCTAGTTTCTGGAGCTTCCTCGAAATGTGCCCGACACCCACAGCGCAATGATGCGCGGGCCCCTGCGCGTTCCATTCGTTCATGAACGCCCGAATACCTTTTCTAAACTGGTAGCGGCTATTCGTGTTACCAATCTCGAGGACGGGACCGCGTACGGACTCCCCCTCGGCGGCCAATAACTTCAGTTTTCCATCAGAAGTCTGGACGACCGACAAAAGCGTGACGGGTCCATGCCTAATCGTCATCTCGACCGAAAGTCCCCGGCCGACTTTCCCGTGATAAACCTTCAGAGGCCGCACTTTTGTTTTCCCTTCCCCCATTGCTATATGTGCTGGGCCGTCATGACCCATTATCAGCACATCATCGTTGAAGTCTACGGCGTAGTACTCCGTGAAAGACCCCCCGGCGCCGAAGCAGTCCATGATCTTCATAGCCTGTGCATTTTTCACTTCGTATTCGCCCGCTACGGGAACTCCGCGGGCCGTTAGCCAGCTTGTTCCCAAAATGATGGAACGGATGGTTTCCTCGTTGTATTCGTTTCCCGTCCCTTGATAGTAGTACGCCAGAGACCCCAGCTGGTGCCTCTCCACTAGTGCGTCCAAGGCCACCGAGGTTCGCGCCGACAGCTCCAATTCCTCCTCCAGACAATCTGCCTGCACATCGAAGCGCTCCCGAAATTCCACCACACGGCGTTTGACATCCTGGGTGCCAACACGTCTCCGCAAATCCGACAGCTCATCGACTTCGATGACCTCGATGTGTCCTCCGAAGTATGCGCAATGTTGTGTCAGGTCAGAGTAGATGTCCAACATTCCGCCATAGTAGTGGCCCATCACGCCAAGCCGATTGTGCTCTAACATATGAGCGACACGCCCGGCTTCCAACCACTCCGCGACCTCATTCCACGCCGCTGGATCTCCTTCAAGCACCCCTGTTACTTGGAAAAAAGGAATGTTGCAGCGATTGAAGACATTTGCGATCTCCGGGACCGGACACGCCTGGCAGTGGGCCAGCCATTCGCCGGTCATTTTCGTCCGGTCGTTGAGCCGGTTGAACCATTCGTAATCGATCGCCGTGCTCGGTGCGAGATTGAGAATAATCACCGGCACTTTTGCGCGCCGGACGACAGGAAGAACAGTCGAGGAAAGCGCGTACGTTGTGACATATAATAAGATCAAGTCCACGTCGCGTCGGCGGAATTCGTGGCCGGCCTCAAACGCCTTCTCCGGCGAATCCACTAAACCGAGATTGACCACGGCCGTACCAGGGTTCTGCAATTGTCGCGCCACCCGATCAACGTACCCTTCCAATCGCTGCTTCAGTCCCTCAAATTGGGGCCAATACGTGTCAAGGCCAATCCCGAAAAGACCGACCGTGAATCCGCTCTTACCACTCTCGGCGTACATTTTAGAGGTCCACCGCCTTGGGAGGTTTGCTCGCTCGTGGGAATTGACGACGGGCAAATTCTACACCAACAGCATTTATCCATTGATGGCTCCGCCCCCCTGGGAATATCGTGTACTCCTCGAATCGGCCTTGCCCTCCTCCAGGCAGGCCCAATTGCCAGCTTTGGGCAAGCGAGACGAGACCATCTGTTTCACTGGAGCGTTCCATGTATTTCGCGGCCTACCAACGATATCTGATATTACTGGCACTGATCGTAACCGCGCCCCACTTGTCATCGGCCCAAGATGCGCCGACCAGCGTCACGATCCACTGGCAGCAGGTTACCCGCGTATCGAAGACTTCGCCCACGCTTCAAGTGGTCGTGAACCCCCCGTTGCGCCGGGGAACGCAGGTTCACGGCAATGCCTTCCGGGCCTTACATGAGCTTCAGGCTGACTACGTTCGCTACGTTCCCTGGCTTCCTTATCCAAAGCTCGGCGTAGCTGAACTCGACCCTCCGGGAGATGGCAAGATTTCCTGGGACTTTTCACTGATCGACCCGATGACCATCGATTTTCTGGAAGCTACGAAAGGTCATTCCGTCGTCCTGAACTTCAGTACGATCCCCCAGTGGATGTTCAAGACGGGAGCTCCGGTACCCTATCCGGCCGATCCAAATCAGGTGACATGGAACTACGAACAAGGCCGTGAGCTTCGCGATGGGACTTTCAAGGAAGTTGCCGACTACTATGCGCGGCTTCTCGCTTGGTATACGCAGGGTGGCTTCGTAGATGAATTCGGCAAGCGTCATGAGTCAGGCCACCACTACTCGGTTCCTTATTGGGAAGCGTTGAACGAACCGGATCTCGAGCACCAAATGTCTCCCGAGCTGTACACCGCTATTTACGACGCGGTTGTGTCGGCCATGCTTAAGGTCCAACCGAAGACGAAATTCGTGGCCGCCGCTCTCGCCTTTCCGTCGGGAAACCCACACTTTTTTGAATATTTTCTCGACCACAAGAATCATCAGCCGGCCATCCCCTTGGATTTCATCTCGTACCACTTTTATGCTGTCCCCACGTCGGATCAGACGGACGAAGCTCAGCAATACACATTCTTCGCTCAGGCCGATGGATTTCTGAACATCGTTCGCTACATCGAATCCATTCGGCAGCGGCTCTCTCCGGACACCGGCACGATGATTAACGAGATCGGTGCGATCTCCGCGGATGACCTTGCGCAAGGTCAACCTGGACACATCAACAAACCAATTCCAACTTCCTATTGGAATTTGACCGGCGCTATGTACGCCTACATCTTTGCGGAGTTATCGCGAATTGGCGTCGACGTGGCCGGTGAGTCGCAGCTCGTGGGCTATCCGACGCAGTTTCCCAGTGTTTCCATGGTGGACTGGGAAACGGGCAAGCCAAACGCTCGCTACTGGGTTCTCAAGCTTTTGCACGACAACTTCGGTCCCGGAGATAGGTTGGTCGAAGCAGAATCAACCAACGCTTACGTGCATGTCATGGGCGTGTTGACTTCTAGTGGTAAGCGGCGCGTCTTGCTCATCAACAAACGCAATCGTCAGATCGAGCTTTCGATTCCCGGCGCGGCGAATGGCCAAGAAGAATTCGTGGATGTCGCGACCGGGTTTCAGCCGCCTTCCTCCGCCAACCTAAGCTCGGACAAAATCGCCTTGGGCGGTTTTGCTGTAGCCGCGGTTACTCTTCGGTAGAGGCAAATATCGGTCGGGGTGACCGGAACCTATACCTGAGTAACATCACTAGCGTCTTCGGTGCATTGCAAGTCACCGCAATCATTCCTGAGTTACTTCTGGAAATCCGAAGAAGCACCTGTCCTAGTTCTGGATAAGGTTCAGTCTTGTAACAGTTGTGTTGGTGAATGGCTGCAACGGCGGGATACTATGGAAAGATCTTTCTCGATCGCCAACAATCCAGAAACCGAGGGGCTACCCGAAACCTCTGCTACAGGTCGAACGAGAGGCTGGGTGGAATGCAATGGTTAGAGTCAGGCAATCAAACCCGGGAGCTTTGTTCTTCGTCATGATAATACGCCGAGCCGAGTGCGGCAGCATTAGCTATGCCCAGCGTTGGCAGTGCGGCGTTCCGAATCGGTCGGAACACCCTAAACCCTCCTAAGACATCGAGCAAAATCCCAAGTAGCAGAATTCCCATCGTTAATGGGAAAAGCGCGATTTGGAGTGATGCCCCAACTTTCGTCATTGACAACAAAGGCGGTTAGGATTTACCAATATCGATGGAAATTTCTTAGGTTCCAAAGTCCTGTGTAGTCGGAAACCGGACATCTTGCTGCCAGTACCACCTTGTCCCGGGAGAATCGCATTTAATCAGGCATCAGCACAGTCCACTCGTCGGCAGTTCTGGGCGGATGACGC
>Ga0126381_100000898_pt1 | contig 32305 bp, 45 predicted proteins | sample PanSoiMetPlot_28_FD_96465 | JGI IMG/M metagenome (GOLD analysis project Ga0126381, IMG submission 96465) | Tropical forest soil microbial communities from Panama - MetaG Plot_28 | ecosystem: Environmental > Terrestrial > Soil > Tropical forest > Bulk soil | place: Panama | collected 2016-02-17 | reverse complement strand
CAGGGATCGCTGCCCGGCCGGGGCGGATCGAGCGCAGCGCGCACTGCCACCGGGGCCAGCGGCATCATGGGTGCCAACGCCAACAAACTTCAGGGCCCGGTGGGGCATTTCGTCCAGGGGATCCTGCTCCCCTTCATCGAGCTCATGGAATTTTTGGTGAAGCAGCGCATGCCGTTCTCGCGCATTCGCGAGATCCTGGGCGACGAACTGGGCGCGGCCTGGAACCTCGATGCCAAGAATTTCTACGAATCCGATGATCGCTTTGAATGCCTGGCCGGGGCGCATCTGGCCGCGAAAAAAGCCATGGCCAGCGCCTTGCCGCTGATGGTGCAGATTTTCGAAAACGCGCCTCTGGTGACCCAGTTGAACCAGACCGGCTATATCGTCGATGTGCGCATGCTGCTCGAAATGTTCATGGAAGTCAGCGAATGGAAGAACGCGCGCCAGTTGATCCGGCCCATGACGCCGCAGGAGCTCCAGAGGTACGGCCAGCAAACCAATCCCGCCGCCGCGCGCGTCCAGGGCGAGGTGGCGATGATTGGGGCCCGGCACCAGGCCAGGTCTGCGGAGATCGATCAGCAAGCGGAGGCCAACATTTCCCGCGATATGCTTTCCAAAGCCAACGACGAGGCCGCGCTCTGGGATGAGCGCAAGTGGCAGCGCGACCAGATCGCGCAGAGCATGTTCAACCCGGAGACAGGCTGATCATGGACATCCGCGTCCGAACCGCCCGGACTCTGAAGGTCACCGAGCTCAGAATCTCCGACGAGGAGCAACAGGCCCTGGCCGACCTTTACCGGGATAGCAGGTACGAAGCCCTTTTGAATGTGATGGAAAGGGCATGCATCGAACTGGAGACGGCCCACTTCAACACCTCCCTGGGGGATCCCGAACTCATCCTGGGGGGCCATGCCGTGACGAAGGCCGCGTGGTTGCTATTTACTTATTTCCAGAGGCAGGTGCAGAATGCTTACAACAGTCGCACTGCGGATGAAGAGGGGCCATCTATTCCCCCCACCTTAGACGAGTTTCTCCAAGGTATCGAGTGATGGCGAAGAGTTGGGAGTCAATTGGAGAGGATCGATGGAAGCTGACCGTCAGCCCCGACCGGGGAGGAGCGGCTTCTGTCTTCTACGGCACCAAGGACGAAATTCTTGAAAAGCTGGTCGATAGCCAGGCCAACGCCAGTGGGCGTATCGCCGAGCTCAGGAATTCGAATGGCACCAGCCACGCACCCCTGCCGGCTCCGACCCAGCCCCGGCCGCTGACCGCTTCCGAACGCATGGAGACGGTCGCGGACCTCAACAATCCTGCCACGGTGGATCGTGGCGTGACGCGCGTTGTCGAATCCGTAATTGGACCGATAGACCAGCTTCGCGCCGACCGGGAAGCCGAAAGAGCCGAACGGATCGAACGAGCCGCCCGAGAGGCCGCAGAATCCTTCATGGATATGACGCCGGAATGGTTGTCAAGCGACCACAACAATTCCACGCTGGTGAATTACATGCGCAACATGGGCATGGATCCCACCAACGTGGAGTCGTATCAACAGGCCTTCCGCAATTTGGCCGAGGCAAAACTGCTTCAGCCGAAACCTGCCGGAGGCCCAGTCAATGACGCGCCCCCGGAACCGGAACTGCACGAGCGGAATGCTCCGACGCTCCCGCCAAAGGCCCCAGCGAGGTACAGTACCGGCGTCCGATCTAGCGATATATCGGGCACCGCGCCTGTACCTACGGTTAGGCTGAAATACACCAGGGAGCAAATCGTGAACATGTCGGCGGCTACGTACAAGAGCCTCATGTCGGATCCTGACTTTCAGCGCGCGGTGGAATTCTATTCCCAGCCGGCGCAGAGAAAGAGGATCCCGGCGAGCGCGTAAACTCCTGGTGTTTCGGCCGGGGAGCTTACCATGGCCGGATATTCACCAGCATCAAACATGACTTCCAACCTGACTCAGACTCAGGTTAACTACTACGACCGCAACTTCATCGACAACTTAAAAGCGGAAACTCCGCACTACCGCTGCACCGAGCGAAGGCCGCTACCTGAAAACAGCGGCAACACACTCAACCTCTTCGAGTATGTGAGTTTCGGCCCGGATCTGGCCCAGGCACCTGAAGGAACGGTTCAGGCCGGCCAGACGATCTCGGTGCTTACCGATAAGATCGTCCTGGGCAACTATGCAGACTATTTGAATTACAGCCGCTTCAGCTTGCAGTTGGCGATTGATCCCGCGCTGGAGAATGGATCGCGCGAACTGGCTTATCAATGCGCGCTTACGATCAGCTACCTGATCAAGAACACCACTGACGCGGTCTTCCTGATCGATCCTTCCGCGCGCCAGCAGAATGCGTACAACGTTCCCTTCAACAAGAACAACATCACCACTGCGGTCGCATCCCTGCGCCAGCGCAACGTGCGTCCCTTCCTCGACGGCGAATTCAACGGAATCATTTGCCCGTTTGCGTGGGGCGATACGTTGAACGATGGGGTCAACAATAGCCTGACTGACGTACTCAAAAGAAGCTTGGAAGGCCAGCGCGCACTGAAGGAACTCCCCTCCGGCGAAGGCGGCGAGATCATGGTGATGCACTGGGCCGGCGTGGCGTTCTATGAATCGACCATCGTAACCCAGACCAACAACTATCTCGGCAATGCCGGAGTCACCGCATTCAGGACGTACATTTACGGAAAGGACGGGATTATCACCGTGTCCATGGGCGCGCGCGAAAACACCGACATCGGAGATGGAGACTGGCGCAACCTGAAGACCGTGACCAAGCGTTACGATGATGCGTCCGTTTCCGATCCGGCCATGATGATTGGCGGCTCGACCGCTTACAACTTCAACTTTGCGACCGGCGTGGTTCCTGACACCACTGCTCGTCTGCGCATGATCGACGCTCCCACGCTGATCACCTAGGAGGACACATGCCCGATCAGAAACTATTAGCGCGCGCGGAAGAGATCGAGCTCAAGTGGAAGCTTATGCAGATCGAGGAAATGGAAGATCGCATGAAGCAGCGCGAGGAGCTCAAGCAACGCCGCGCCGAGGATCGCCGCCGCCAGTATGAGGACTTCCGCAAAAACGAGGAACTCATCGCGCGGCGTCAGGCTGGCTGCAAGCATCGCAAAGGTGGGCGTGACAACCGCTTCTGGAATGGCAACAGCCAGGACTATTCGATCAACAAGAACACTTATCCGACCGGCGAGGAAGCCATCTTCTGCACTCGCTGCCAGAAGACCATCTGGAAGCCGAATAAGAAACTGCGCCAGACCGATCCCAAGCTTTACGCCTCCATGATGGAGGAATGGAAGATCTGGTCATCCTATCCCACCGACAACACTCCCAGCGGCTCGAAAATTTTCGAGGTGGAAGATGCCGTTGCTGCCTAAGAAAAAAACCAAAAAGCCGCCGCCCAAACCGCAGCCCAAGCCACAACCCAAACCTGCGCCGGGCAAGAAGGCCGCGCCCAGGGAGGAGGAGGAAGAGATGGTTGAAGAAACTTACACCCAGGATGACTCGCAGCAGGACGAAGGTCAGGCGCAGCAGCAGGAGGGAGGGGGTGGACAGAAGATTCCGCCCCTGCCCAAAACCGGCAAAGTTACCGATATGCCGTTTCCGCCCGGCACGGCCGTGGTCACCCAAAGCGAAGCCGGCGTCTCGCCTTACGCGCACATGTCGCAGGAAGCGCAGGATCAGGTACAGAAAGATCTCGCGCTGCGCATTGCGCGCGAAGCCAAGGTGCCGTTTCAATTGTCGGACTTGCCGGAGGGGTTGCAGGATTGGCTCAAAGACAAGAGCAACAATCAAATCATCCACTGGGCATCGGCCGGAGGCACGGTGGCGGATGCCGGCATCGCGCGCGAGCAATCCGCGCAGAACATGGACGAAGCGCAGCAGGGAAAGCAGGGAGACTTCATCGATTCTCCCCAACCTGCGGAGGCCGGGCAATGACCATCCCGCAGACCGTGGAAATTCCCGACTGGCTTTCCAAATGGGCGCAGAACCGCATCATGCAATGGGCCATGATGGGCGGCACAATATTTCCTCCCGGCGATGAAGGCCCCATCAATGATCGTCCGGTGCAGCCGCCCCAGGCATCGGCCGAGGAATACGAGGAATAAGGCATGGGCTCGAGTACGACGACGATTCAGTCCATAGTCGATTACGCCATGAGCCTGGGGGAACTGACTCCGGTTCTTCCGACCGCCGGCTTCAGCGTGAATACTGCGCTCACCATCGCGACCGATGTGATGAATGATCTTCTGTCGCAGCGTTTCAACTGGCGCTGGAACCGCATGCTGCTTCCGCCTTTCTGGACGATTTCCTGGCAGCAGGACTATGCCGGCCGCAACTCCACCTACATTGCGCCCATTGGTTATTTGGAGAAGGCCTCGTGGACCGATATCAACAACACCGCTTATCCGAAACCCACCTACTACATCGAGGTGACGCGCGAGATCGAGCGCACCTCGATCTCCGGCAATCCGCCGGCCAAGCTCGACTGGGACTTCAACAAGAACCTCATGCAAGCCCAGTGGCCTGGTCCCTATAAGCAGTACGTCTATCCTCTGGGCGCGCTGATCACGCCCACTAATCCCAACACCAACATTCGCGATGTGAACGGCAACATCCTGGTGCTGACCGGCTGGGGCGTCACCGGTTCGACACCTCCGCAGCTTCCGGCCGGATCGTCCGAGGGAACCATGGTTCTCGACGGCACCTGCACCTGGACGGTCGCGGATCCCGAGAGTCAGGGATTCAGGATCATGCCGCTTCCGCCGCAGCAGGGCGTGGTGTACCAGATCGATTGCGTGGCGCAGAAAAAGGCACCGCCGCCATTCACCTCCATGCAGCAGCAGATCGATCCCGTGCCTGACGATGACGCGCACTGGTTCCGCGAAGGCTTCATCGCCTACAGCTACCGCATGAGCCCCAATCCGCAGATGCGCGCCTTGTTTCCCAATCAGCGCCAGTTCTGGATGGCGGCGATTGAAGGCGCGCTCAAGAAAGGGGATCGCGAACTGATCACCAATGCTGCGTTTATTCCCGATAGAAGTGTGGTGGCACCCCAGGGCGGGATTGACATAGGGCCCGCAAATCCTTTTTTGTACAATGTATGGCCAGGCCGGTAAAGGTTGGTACTATTGTGATGGTTTTACAGAGTTGTATGCAGCGATTCGCAGAGCTTTTTCAAGATTAGTTTTTCGGTTAGAGGTGTCAGTCCAATGAATCTCGAAATGGCAATTCGCGCACAAGGTTTCGAGACTCGAAAGGAGATGCAAACATGCCGTTGAAGCGCGGGTCCGGCCGACGCACGATCAGCGCCAACATTAAGGAATTTCATAAAGGCAAAACCTTCGCGCGCACCGCGCGCAAGTTTGGCAAGAAGCGCGCCAACAAACAAGCGGTCGCGGTCGCGTTCGCGATGAAGCGCAGGAGTCGCAAGAAATAAATGGAGCAACCATTTCTCTATGCACCTCCGATGAATGCCTCGTGGATTCAGATCCATGGTGAATAACCGTCGCCTAAAGGGCGACGGCTTCTTGGGGCACGCATGAGACAGCATCCTCTACGTTAAGCCCCAAAAGCCCATTCCGGGCTCTGGAAAGGATCAACTGAGCACTGACATGATCACGACTCGCAGACAATCCGCAAGCAGGGCAATCGTGCCAGCGATCCCGCAGGGTCTTGGCGACGTTTGCCCCGCACAGGCATGTCTGCGACGTGCCACGCGGATCGACTCGCAGCAGTTGCCTACCAGCGTTCTCAGCTTTGTAGGCAAGCATTGCGATAAATATCGACCATCCCGCATCGTGAACGGACTTGGCGAGGTTGGTCCTCGCCAATCCCTTCACGTTCAAATCTTCGACGGCAATCATACCGTGTTTGTTGATCAGGTTCCGCGATTGCTTGTGCAGAAAGTCGCGGCGTTGATTCAAGATGTGAGCATGAGCGCGCTGAAGTTCGCGCACGGCTTTGCGGCGGCGATGACTCCCTTTCTTCCTGCGCGTTACTTTGCGTTGTGCGCGGCGCAGCCGCGCCTCCGCCTCGCGGTAGTGGCGCGGATTCTCGATCTCCGTACCATCGGCAAGGATCGCGAAACTGGTCAGACCGAGATCAATTCCGGTTGCGCGAGAACTGGGAGTCAAGGGTTGCACTTCGCATTCGACACTAAAAACGGCGAACCATCGACCCGCTTCGCGCTTAACGGATACAGTCTTGATCCGGCCTTCAACGGGACGGTGCAATTTGACTTTGATTTCACCGGCACCTTGGATGCGAAGCAAGTTGCGGGTCAATTTGCAGCCATCACCATACGAGGGGAAGGTGATCGAATCATAGCGGCGACTGGGCTTAAATCGCGGAAATCCCGGCTTTGCTCCGCGTTTTACGCGCGCGAAAAACGCCTTGAATGTTTTGTCCACGCGCCGCAGAACATCCTGACAGCAGGAAAAGTTCGCCAGAGTAAGGCACCCATCCGCACGCATCGCCTTCAACTGGTTGGCTTGGTCGTAGTAATTCAGGCTCTTGCGGCAGATCTTCCATGCTCCGATCCGTTCCTCCAGCGCGGCATTATAAAGCGAGCATGCTTCGCGCAGTTCGCCAGCCAGCAACTGGCTTTGGGCAGGAGACGGATACAGGCGATATTTGAAGGCAAAGCGCAAAGATCATTTCCCCTTTTGCTCTGCGATGTACCTGCGAATCGTGGTTTCACTGACAGAGCCCACCGATCCCACGTAATAACTGCGGCTCCACAGAGTAGGCAATCGCGAACGCAAAGACGGGAATTCAGTGCGCAGCACGCGCGAGGTAAATCCTTTAAGACGATTCACAATTTCGGCTGGGCATCTGGTCGGATCGGATTCTACAAAGAGGTGAACATGATCAGGCATCACCTCCATCGTGTGAATGATCATGTTCAACTCGTCCGATTTTTCCTTGAGGAGTTGTTTCAATCGTCCATCGACAGGCTTCACAAGCACAGAGCGCCGATATTTGGGACACCAGACAATGTGATATTTCAGCGTAAAAACGGAACCGCTGTTTTTCCTATATCGTTCGCTCATTTGCGGCAATTATACAGTTGCCGCTCAATTAACACAAGACGAGCGGCGCTTCGCACCGCACGCCTTTTCCGCTGTCGCCTGAAGGCGACAGTCCCCAAGGCGTAACTTCTATGGAGATTTTACGGCCCGTTCGATCTTCAATCGCCACTATTCCCGGCGGCATTATCGCGATGGCCGCAAGGCGAGCACGTTTGTCGGCCCCGGCAAAAAGGTCGTTCTGATAACTCAGGACGCCAGGGCACTGTTCATTTGGAGACGCTTCATTTCCAAAGACGATCAGAGGGGGTACAACTGCGCTGTTTTTCGCAACGAAGGCGATATGTTATCGAGCGATCTGATTCGGGAAGCTGACGACCTGATTGATGATCTTTGGGGACGATCACGGCATTACACCTACGTGAATCCGCGCAAAATTCTTTCTGTGAATCCAGGATTTTGCTTCATAAAAGCGGGATGGCGACGTTGCGGAATCACCAAGCAATTGAAACTGATCATCCTCGAAAGGCCCTGAAATGCCCAGCACGGTTACCTTGCAGAACACGGTCAACTGGTCGAAAGCGTTTTTAGAGCAACAACCGTTGCTCATTAACGGCATGGAGCCAGCCCTGGGCAGTTCCAATCTCGTTCTGCAAACCGTTCTCGGCCCACCGTTCACCTGGCCCTGGAATCGGCGCGTGATCTCATATGCGACCAATGGCCAGGATTATCAGATGCCTGGCTTGCAGGATTTTGGATTTCTGGAAGGCGGCGTGGTCTATCCCGTTACCGGCGGCAAGCCATGGGAAATCCAGGTCAAGCAGACACTGCACTTCGAAGCGCAACAGGCGCGGCCGCAGTACTGCGCACCGTTTCTCGACGACGGTGCCGGCAATATCACTTTCCGCCTGGTGCCTTCTCCTGACCAGGGCTATAGCGTGACGCTGCATTATCAACGCCGCGCGACCACTCTCATGTCCATGGCTTACACCTGGTCCCCCGTGCCCGATGACAAGAACTACATCTGCCAGTGGGGATTCCTGGCGCTGATGAGCCTGATTGGAAACGATGCGCGCTTCAACGAGTACAACCAGAAATTCATGACCGGCCTTCTGGCCGCGCAAGGTGGGCTCACCGATCTGGAGCGCAACATTTTCATCGGCAACTGGACGCGCGTATTGAGCCAGGTGCAGGGAACGCAGCTTGGAACCCAGGAACGTTACAAGGCGCGGGAGGTTTGATGGCCAGCCCATTGGCAGTAGCCGGCGCAGCCATACAGCCCATCAGTGCCGCGCCTCTGCACGTAAACGAATTTTTCACCGGCTATTGGATCAACGGATCGCCGCTTGGGCCTGGCGCGGTGCCGTATTTGTATGGCAAGTTCTATTCCGCGTCTCGCTATGACCGCATCGTCGATGGCAACGACTGCGAAGTATCGGTGCGGCTCACGCTGATCCGCCGGCCGGGATCGAGCGTCTACAACCCCGGCCCCTTTCCGCCCATCAATCGCTTTTACGAATTCCGCGGATTCGGCGCGGCCGACGAAGTGATTCGCATCCTGGCCGACTGCGATGCTTCCGCGAACCAACTCCAAAATGCGGATTTCAGCGGAGGCGCGGCCGGCTGGAACTGGGGCCAGGACACCACTCATGGGGGCGGATGGGTTTTGGCTTGGGGAGGCTTGCCCACGCCTCCCGGAGGTCTGGGCAATGTAGCGGAATTCTCCGGCGCTGGTTCCGCCGATCTGACCAACCTGCAGCACATTCCGATTGATCCTGGAGATACCATTTCGGCCAGTTGCTGGGGCCTGGGCGAACCGGGCGTGACCGGAAGTGCCGCGCTGATGATCACGTTCTATGATTCGAGCAATGCTGCACTCTCTGTGGCTTATAGCGCCTCCGTTCCCAACAACTACGTCTGGACGCATCTGACCATCACCAGTATCACGCCGCCGGCCGGATCCGCTTATGCCATCGTGGGGTTTCGGGTGAGTGGCAAGATGACGGGAGATGGTTGGAGATGGTTCGCCTACGGATTCAACGGCAGCGATGGATACTCGGTGCCGACCGTGCGCGAAGTCACCCAGCCGAGTACCAACAATGTGCTCTGGAACAAGGATCCCGCCGCCGGCAAAACTAGTTTCATCTCCGATGGTCAGAACGTGTATGCCGGCGATGGAACGACAACGCACCAGTGGTCCCCCAATGTGCAGAACTCCTGGCAACCCTACTGGCAGACGCCGGACGGCACCGTGATCGTCGATTCCAACGGCAACCTGCAAATGGCGGTCGGCAATATTCTCGCGTCCATCGTGAACATTCAGGTAGTGGCCGGCGTTGGGACCAACCATGTTGTCACGCTTTGGTTTTCGCATAACACGCCGCTGGATGTTCCCAATAACATCCAGTTGGTCTTATCGGGCCTGACCACTGTTCCTTCGCTCAACGGCACCACTCCATTCAATCTGAACGTTTCCAGTCGCTTCGAAGCATCCTTCAACATGGCCGTATTTGGCGGCAATCCTCCCCTCACATCGTTCTCGCCCGAGACTGGCACGGCTTCAACGGTTACCGGATCCGGCGTGACCGGCGGATCGCCGCCCACCTGGAACGGCACCCAGGGCCTGGTCACGCTCGACGGCGGAATGCAGTGGGTCAATATGGGCAGTCCGGTGATGGCGTGGGGCGCGCCAGGTCCGACCAGCGCGCCGACCATCAGCGCCCAGACCAGCGCCGGCGCGCCGGCCGGCACGGGGCCCTGGGAATGGGCTTATAGCGGCAAGAACTCGATTACCGGCGAGATCTCCAATGCCAGCCCCATCAGTCTCCCCTATACCGCGCCGGCCGGAACGGTTCCCGCTGTTCTCGGTTATGGGATCCCGAGCTCCTCATGGGACACGATTGTTCTGTGGCGTACCGCCGTCAACGGCTCGACGCTGATGTATGACGACGAATTCCCCAATCCGAGCTACGGCACTCCGACACCAGCGCCATGGACCTATGTGGACACCAACCTCGATCCCGGCAACATTCCCACCGCGCGCCAGGGCATGCTCAATCCGCTGATCACCGCGCCCATCAACAACGTGAACGATCCGCCGCCAGCCAACTTCGTTCCCAAGGCTTATTACCTGGGCCGCATCTGGGGTTATCAGAACAACATTCTGCGCTGGACCGGGGGCCCTGACACTCTCAGCGGCAACGGCAACTCCACCATGCCTCCGGTCAACCAGTTTCGCCTCACCAGCAAAGGCGTGGTGTGCTGGCCGACCAGCGTGGGCCTGATTTGTTTTACCAGTACCGATATCTGGGCGGTCGTAGGCGATGGCACCGCCAACTCTCCGTTCTTCGTCAAGAATTTTCAGCAGGGCATCGGCATAGCCACCGAGGATGCTTTCGCCGTCAACGGTTCGACTGCTTATGTCATGCTCACCTCGCATCAGGTGATCTCCATCGATCCTGCGGCCGGCGAAGTGGAGGTGGGATTCCCCATCGGGCCGTTGTTCGATAAGTACTACGATCCCAAAAACACCTATGTCACCTGGCACCAGGCCTTGAGCTCCGATACCGCGCTCTATGTGGCCGATGGTTCCACCTCCTGGGTGCGCATGGCTGCGGCCTCCGCGCCGGAATCGGGCAACGTGTGGAGCGTACCGGCCGTGATCCAGGCTCCCGGCCAGGTGCGCGCCATGGCCTCTGTCGAAATTTCGCCGGGAGTAAAGACGCTGCTCATCGGGCCTAACATCGATGGCCCGATCCTGCAACGCGATCTCACCGTGAATTCCGACAATGGCGTTTCCTACACCGCGCATGCCACCATTGCGCCTCTGGTGCTGGCCCAGCCGGGCAGCACGGCATCGGTGCAGTTCGTGGTTACGGAAGAGCGTCAGATTGCCGGCGCGTCCACGCTGGTCGTCAAAATGCTCTTCGACGAGATCCACGATTTCGTCCACATCCATGATCAGGATTTCCGCCAGTTGCGCAACGTCACCAGGGATCCCCCCAACCTGCCTCCCTCGAAAAGTCTGCGCATCCAGAGAGCCTGGGCCAACCAGGATCCCTCCACGGTGATCAAATGCCGGTTTTACGAGCAGGATATTTCCTGGCCGGCCGAGGACTACCCCAACGAGATCTACACCAACACCGTTTACGGGAAGCTTCCCGAGAAAGCGAGGAAATAATGCCACGCTTCCAGCCGGATGTGCGGCCGCAGCCTCCCATCGTGCGCCATGCGCCCCAGCCGCCTTCGCCGCCGGTCGATGAAAACATTCCCCTGGGCATCGTGCCCATCATGATCTCTTCCCTTCCCCCCATGATGAGTGGCGCGGATGTTTACGCGCGCCAGTTTTACCGCAACTCCAAACTGCCTTTCCGGCGTTACATACCGTTGTCATGAGCATCGTGGCCGAATTCGCGGGATTCCGTTTGCGCATTAGCGATCAGTTGAGCGACGTCCATACGCTCGACGACTGGATCGAGGCCGACGAAGCGCATCGCGGGATCTACACTCCGTTCTTTTTCATGGGCGGCAAGCTGGCAGAAGATCCACGCTCCACTTGCTATGCGCTCGAAGATGAGAAGGGAGTGGTTTTCTACATTCGCATTTCGCGCGTGGCGCGAGTGCGGATCCAGTTTTCTCCTGAGCAGGATGCGGCCCAGCGCAAGCGCGTGATGGCGGCTTTGTTTCACGGCATGTCGTTTCTCGAATCGATCATGGGCGCCACCGGGGTAGAAGAGTGGATCTTCGATACCGAAAACCCGGAACTGAAAAACGCGGCCGAGAGGCATCTGGGATTTACCCCATCCAGCCATGAGCTTGTGCGGCTCATCGTCGATCCGCGCAAGCCAGCGAGAAAGGAGGACGCCTGATGTGCGGTGGGCCTACATCGACGCAGCAGCAGTTGCAGCAGTCGGAATCCGATTTCTACCAGAATCAGATCAATGCCTATAACACGGCTTACTCGAATTTCAAGGACATCCAGGCCACGCTGAACCAGCAGTTCGCCCCCATCCTGGCGGCGGGGCCGGGCCAGTTTGGGTTTACGCCGGCAGAGACGGCCGCGCTGCGCACCCAGGCGACCGAGGGCACCGCGCAGGGCTACGCGGCCGCGCAACAGGCTCTCCAGCAGCGCATGGCTACCCTGGGCGGCGGCACCAACACGATCAACATGGCCGGGGGCCCCATGACCCAGGTGCAGGGACAGCTTGCCTCCCAGGCCGCTGCGCAACAGTCCCAGCAGCAACTGGGCATCACTACGGCCGGCTATCAGCAGGGGAGGGCGAACTGGCAGAACGCGATCTCCGGCGAACAGGCCCTGGCGGCGGGATGGAACCCCAACGCATTTTCCGGCTCCGCGACCAGTGCCGGAGGCCTCGCATCTTCGGAGGCCAATACTATCGCGCAGCAACAGAACCAGATGTGGGGATCCGTTCTGGGAGCTCTGGGCGGCGTGGCCGGCTCGATGGCCGGCGGCTGGGCCACGGGAGGATTCAAGCTTCCGGGCGGCGGTGCCGGAGCCGGAACCGGGGGAGGAGCATTGCCCACTGGATGGGCATAGGAGTGAATTGTGTCTAGTCCGTATCAACCACCTGGCGGTGCGGGGCCTGGATTGGCCGGCCCGACTACGACGGTGAATGTTCAGGACACTGCGCCTCCTGCGCCGACGACAGATCAGACTCTCGCTGCGCCGTCTGTAGCTCCGTATCCTTTGCAGACCACCGTCAGCGTTCCTAAACCGCCGACTTCGAGCGTTCCCGCTTCCTCATGGACCTCGAAGGTTTACAACGGCATCCTGGGGGCGCTGGGAGGCCAGTACGACACTACCTACATTCCGACTCCTGGCGGCGTGGTGCAGCAGCAGGTTGCCAATACCCCCGGCCAGCAGTGGAAGCGCATCATTGCCGGGGCCGTGGCCGGATTCGGGGGAGCCGCTGCGGCCGGAACGCAGGGCCCTGGCGGGACCATGCGCGGACTGGGTGCCGGGATCCAGGCCGGATTCGGGCAGCGCGTGGCGCAGGATCAGCGCGCCGAGGCTCAAGCCAACACGCAATTCGAGCAGCAGCAAAAAGCAGCGATGAATAATGCCCAACAGGCCATGCTCTCGCAACAGGTCGCGGAGTCGCAGTGGCGTGTGCAGCATGGGCAGCATGAGGTGGAGAGCGAGGATATCGCCAATTTCAACGCTTCGCAGAAATTGATAGCCGATAGCCCAGGAGCCACAAAAGTGGCCGATGGCCTTGATTACCAGGACGCGATCAAATTGACCCAGGATAATCCCGCCCTCCATGACGATCTAGCCAATGGCCGGCTGGTGATCATGCGCGATATAAGCAGCGGTAAAAATAACGGAGTCCAGGTCTGGAAAGTCACGCCAAGCTTTATGGATTCGAAGACGCCCACTGATCTGACAGTGCATATCCCGTGGTATCCAGAGGGACACCAGGAGCAGGTGATTCCGGCCGGGGAACCGAATAAGAACGTATCGCAGTTGTTGCAGCAGATCGACACCTATACCAACAATCAGACACTCCAAAAGCAGAAACAGGATGCCGAAAACGAAAGATTGAAGAACGAGCAAACGAGAGTCAATCTTGAGCGGCAACGGCTAAACCTTGAAACTCCGAAAATAAGGGCAGAAACGGAATTGGCTGAAAACAAGGCCGCGCAGACAACCGCCGTCAACAGTCCTCAAGGCCAGTCTCTGGTCGATGCTATCGGCCAGGGCCGCGCCACGGTCGGCACCTTGCGATCCGCGATGAACAATCCCTCGCTGCTCGAAGCGGTCACCGCGAAATATCCCGACTGGGACCAGAGCAAAGTGGCCGGCTACGCGGGAACGATGAAAGATTTCACTTCCGGGCATACCTCTATACAACTGAACAATGCCGGGACCGCGTTGCTGCATCTTCAGGAACTCCAACGGCTCAACACTGCTCAGGCTCTCCTTCCTCTCACTTCCGCGAAGAGTGCTTATCAGAATCAGCTTTCGACAGTTGTGCATGAGCTCGATCAGTTCTACGGGGCAAACAATATTCCCGCCGCCGAGGATCTGAAATCTACGCTCAGTGCCCCGACGACCTGGCAGCGCGATGCGGCGATTAAACGCCAGGCCGTGTCTATGGGCGAGAAGCTCGACCAATTCGGGCAGCAATGGAGAAACGCGGCCCCCAGCGCAGCCTACGAGGCGCGGATGCCGGATATCAGTGCGGAGAGCAAAGTGGCGCGCGCCAATCTCGATCCCAGGTTTGCGGCGACTCTGCCGGCCCCTGGGAGTGCCGGAACGATCAGTTTGGCGAACGTGCGCGGCCAGCCTGAATTCCGAGGCATGAGCGATGCGCAGATCATAGCGGCGGCGCGGCTGAAAGGTTATGCGGTGCAGTAGTGGCTAACGGCGATCCGTTCGCGAAATACGCGCAGCCTCCAGCGGCCGCGCCGGCCGCGCCTCCTCCGGCAGGTGGCGGAGCTCCTCCTTCTGCTCCAGCGGCCCCAGGAGGCGATCCATTCGCGCGCTATGCATCTCCCACGCCAGCGGCCGCGCCGGCCGCAGGAGCGCCCCCTGTAGCCCCGGCAACAGCCCCTCCAGAAGGAGGTCTGGGCGGATTTGTGAGTAAATATCTCGCCGGAACTCCTGAGGAACAGGCGCAGGGATGGGGAAGCCCGACTGCGGCCGGCGCGGTGAAGAGCGCCGGCCGAGGCCTGGGCACCATCCTCGATCTCATCAGCCGCCCCAACATGCCGCCCAGTTACGAAGCCGCCTACCGCGCCCAGAATCCTGGTGCCACCAGCGACCAGGCGCAAACCGCATATCAGGCTGATTACGCGAAGACCTTTGGCGGCAGGATGTCGCAGCATGTGCAGGATGCGGCCAACTGGCTCAAGCAGGGATCGCAGCCGGAAGGCTTCTGGGAGCATGTGGGCGCGGTGGGCGAACAGGCGCTAGAGCTCCTGGGCACCGATGGCCTTCTCAAGCTGGCCGGCCCAGCGGCCCAGGCGGCGACAACGGGATCGCGCGCGGTCCAGGTGGGCAGCGATCTCAAGAACGCCCAGCAGGTGGCGACCGTTCTCCAGGCCAATCCCAAGCTGGCCGGCCTGGTGGCTATCGGCGGCAAGGCCGCGCAGGAGGCGGCGACCCAGGGCGCGATCTCGGCCGGCCAGACCTACCTGCATACCCAGGATCCAGGGCAGACGGCCGCGGCCGGGATCATCGGCGGCGGCATCGGGGGCGGTTTAAGCGCGGCCGGCGGAACTTTGGGCCTCCTGGGCCGGAAACTCTCCAGCATCGCGCCAGCGGCCGCAGAAACGCCGGCAGGGCCCACTCTGGGAGAGATTGCCCAGCAAGCGACTGGCAAGGCCGCAGAGAACATCAACGCGCGGCCAGCCTTCCAAGCTGACATCCCCCAGATGACCGGCGATTACACCGAGGTACGGCCGGCCACGCCCAAGATCCCGGTCGAAGGAGCGCCTACCACCAGGTACGATCTTCCCCAGGGCGGCACCGTCACGGCGCAGAAGATTAAGCCGGCTTACACTTTTGAGTCCAGCAATCCGGTCGAAGCCCGGCAGATGCGCGGCCAGTTGCAGGACTACATCGACTCGCCGGAATTCAAGAACCTGCGCGCGCCTGTGAGGCAGCAATTTCAGGATGCGGTCGATCAACTGGATCAGCAACTGAAGATCACAGGGCTTCGCGGCCAGGATCCCATGCAGTTGAGCACATCCCTGGGAAACATCACTTCTTTCGGAGATGGCGCGACCGCGCTGCGGGATAGCGTCTCCTCGATGTATGACCGGCTGAACCAGGTCAGCGATGGGCAATTCAGCAACCTGCGCGGCACCGTCAACAGTGCGCTCTCGAAATTGAAGAATCCGACCATCACCGGGGCCGACCGGGAAGCGGCCCAGGCTTCGCTCGATGCGGCCAATAGCGGCATCGACGACATTCTCGACAAGGCTGGCATGACGGGGCCGCAATATCAGCGCATGAAAACTGCCTGGAGATATGCCAACACGCTCGACAATCTCCATTCGCAGCTTGAAGGCGTCACCAATACCTTGAGCGGTGCCCAGACTCAGGCCGGCGCGCCCAGCGTCACCACCGGAACCGCCAAAAACTTCAACAACTGGTTGAACAAAATGAACGATATCGGAACGCGCACCAACCGCCAGGATGTGGAGGAGCTCATCGGCACCGATGGCATCAATAACATCACCAGGCTCACCGACCTGATGTCCAAAGCCGATACGGCGCGCACCACCACCAGCGTGATGAAGGGAATCGCTAACCAGCTTTACAAGGACATGAGAACGGCCGGCACGGTGGGAGGCCTGGTGGGCCATTTCACCGGCATGGGATGGGCAACCGGAGCGGGACTCGGCGTCATGGCCGGGGCCGGCGTCACCGGCATGCGCATGGTATCGCGCTATGCGATGCAGAATCCCGAGGTGGGCAGGATGATCAGCTACGCGGCCGAGAACAAGGTGCCTTCGAGCGTCTACGCTCCCCTGATCTCGCGCATGATCCTGGCCCCCTTCCAAGCCGAGGGGGCCCAGCCATGAATACCGACCGCTACGATCCGGTCCTGGCTCGCGAAGCCGCCTTCGCCCGGAATCCGGTAAAGGCCTCGCGCCAGGACTGGGATGCCATCGACTGGGAAGCGGCCCACCTGGCAGGGAGCCAGCAGGGAGTCGGCAGGGGGTCGGCAGGGAGTCGGCAGATAGCCCGGCGCAGGAAAATGGTGAACCAGGATTGGGATAAGGAGTGGGACCGGCCGGAATATCACGATCCCGCCCTGGCGCTCCTGGAGCAGCGCGCTTACATCGAGCAGGTGCAACTGCGACCAGAGGAGTGGGTCGAAGAGACGCTGGAACTTTATGAGCGCAACTGCGAGAAGGCCAAGGTGCAGCGTCTGCCTGACCAGGAACGCTGGGCAAAAGAAAAAGAGCGGATGCGCCTGGTGAACATCCTGCACCCTACCCAGGTCATGCGCAAACTGCGCGCGGCCGGCGTGGATGCGCGCGACCATGAGTCTCCGTATGCCCGGATCTGGCTGAACGACTGGACGGTGAATGGGCTGGTGGGCGTGAATGCCTGGGTAGAGCCCGAGCCGATGGACGAGGAAGGTTATCTCGCGGCCATGCATTACGTGAGCAGTCAGAAACAGGCTGACATCCTCACCGCCAATTTTATGGGTTGTCATTTCGGCCGCAAAATTCAACGCACGTTAACTTCGTTGCAGGAACCCTATGGGCCGGAGTGGTCGATCATGCGCTTCAATGATCACCAGGTCGCGTACAAGGAAAAATATCGCGGCTGGCGCACGGCCATGCTGGTTCTGATTGTTGCCGGCATTCTCACTGAACAAGAGGTGGACTGCGCCTTCGGCGCTCCGATAGGGGAAGCCGGAGCCTGGTATCGCGCGCAATTAAAAATTTGGCGTCAAATCCGACAGGGAGGATAATTTTTCATGGCGACGAGAAGAAAAGTCGGAGCAAGGAGAAGGACCGAACGGAAAGGCGGAACCGCCGAGGCTTTCGGCAGTTCACGCCGCAAGCGCAACGTTGAGCCCATGCGGCGGAAGGTTCCGAAAACCATGGCCACGGCCGAGCATCGCGCGCCCAGGAGAGATGCGGTGGGTCCGGTGCCGCTGACCAGGAGCACTCGACGGCGCGCCCGGAAGAGGTGATGCCATGGCTACACGCTGGATCCAAAAGGCTACCGCAAAGATGAAACGGCGCGGGACTCTCGGATCCTTCGGCCGCGCCACTAAGAAGAAAATTTCCGCTGGCCTCAAGCGCGGCGGAAAATCCGCCAAGAAAGCCGCCTTCGCGAAGGCGATGAAAACCATAGCGCGCCGTCGAAGCCGATGAATCTGGATGCCTACACGCGCGCCATGATGGTGCGCTTCGCGGTGGAGGAAGCGCAACGCTATGGCGGCATAAACAACATGCTTGCGGTCCTGCACGTTTTGCGCAACCGGGTCTTTGCCGGCTGGGGCGATTGGGTGGAAGTGATTGAGCGCGCGCCGGAAAGGCGCGGCAATGTAGACGATCATCCGCCGCGCGCCAATATGCGCCACAGCGATGTGCGCATTGTTCTGATTCGCGCGGATGACATCTACAGCCGCGACGATACCAGCGACCTGACCGGAGGAGCTCTGTGGTACGTCGATCAGAACCTTCCCGTTCAGGATTGGTTCCAGCGCCAGGTGCTGGAGAGGTCCGAGGATCATGCGCGCGTGGCGCACATCGGGCCGGTCTGGTTTTTCAAGTGAGGTCCACATGACGACCACACCTGCGATCACGCTTACGGCCACGCCGCTGACCATCATCGGCGGTGCGGATACTCCGGGCTATATGCGCGTCACCTTGTGCGGCTATGGCCCCATCATTCCCTGTGTGCCTGGATCCGGCGAACTGGCCGATGCCGGAGTGCCGCAGATCGTGGGGCCCCAGGACATATCCCCCGAAACTCCGTTGAGCGTTCTGCTCTACGGCAATGATGTGATCACGCCCCAGGGCACGTTCTATGAAGTGGCGATCCTCGACCAGAACCAGGAAGTTGTTCAGGCCAACAACTACATGTTCAGCGGCAGCGGAACCTTCGACATCAGCGAGCTCACGCCTATGCTTCCACCCTATGGATTTCCCATTCAGGCCATGCGCTATCTGAAATGTGACGGCTCAGTCATCGGCGGGAATCGCACCTTCACCGCTCCCGGCCCGGTGATCGCGGCCGCGTACAACGGAGTTCTGATAGCGCCCGAATCCTATAGCTCTACAGGCAATGTCATCGTTCTCGATTTCGATGTCGAACTGGGAGATAGAATCGATGCGTTCTGTATTGCGTAATCTCTGGATGCTTTTCCTGGCGGCACCGCTGGCTTGGAGCCAGGGCGCGCAAAATATCAATCCGCACACCCAGATCCGCTGGCCGGCCAATTGCCGCACCAGCGGAGGCCAGACCTACAACTGGTTCAACAACGAGTGTGTGGACATGAACGACATCGATCCCAACACGCAACTGACCTGGCCGCTGAGTTGCAACGTGCCGGGCGCGGTCTACGATGCATCGGCCGGAGAATGCCCGGCCAATATCAATCGCATCGATCCCGGCCAGCAGATTGTCTGGCCCACTTGTGCCGTCAACCAGTTTTACGCTCCGGCTACCAATAACTGCATCACCAATGGCACCGCCAACAATCCGGCTGGATCGACTACCCAGGTGCAGTTCAATTACCTGGGATCCTTTCAGGGGGATCCTGGCTTAACTTACAACCGGACCACTCAGACCCTTTCGGCCGGAGCGACGAGTTCCAAGATCACAGATACAGGTGGACAGGTCTACAACGTCTATGCCTACGGAGCGGTGAGCGATGCTGTTTCGAGTGTGCAGTGCAACTTTCAACCGGATCTGTCTGCGAATCTGAGATGCACAGACGCTCCGTTCAATTGTGCTTATATCAATTCCAATGCGACGGCAGGACATCCTCTGACTATTACCGTGCAGGGAGCCAGTTCCGCCGCCATCCAGTCCCTGGTCACTACGATCTCCAGTTGCACCGATGCCAGCAACGTTGTGCTGGCGGCTCCAGCTACAGCCACTCCGACAGTCTATGGAGGCATTCTTGCTGCTGGTGGAGGCAACGGCAACGCTCCAAACTCTGCGGCGAACTCTGTCTGGCAACTGACAGGAACAGTCCTCACAGGAGCTACGGCCACGGGGAACGCAGGACAGTACGTCACGCTCTCTGGCTTCAATAACGGCTGCACAGGAACGACGGCGCAGGTTCTCCTCTCGGCGGCTAACACGATTCAAGCTGGTTCGATAGGCGCATTGAATAATGCGGTCTTCAACGGAGGCACCGGCTGCACGGCCGTTCCGACCTCCGCCACCTGCGGCAACGGCACGGCCACATGCACGGGGACAGTCACCTTTACAGGAGGAACGCTGAAGACGGGAAACGGCTATTACACGGGTGCATATACGACGACGGCCACTGGCTGTACGCCTACAAGTCCTGCGATTCTGAGCATCCTCGCGACTCGGGAGAACGGCGGTTCTGTCCTGTGGGGAACCGATATGAGATCGTTCATTGCCAATGAAGGAGCAGGTTATACAGTCGGCTGCAATGTTTATCCCACGGTTCCCAGTTCCGATGGTTCAGTCTACTTCACCGTGACCGCGGTTTCCGGCACAAGTGCTATCTGGGGAACGGACAACTACACTCCGTTCACAAACTGGATGGCGGCTTGCGGAGGCACGAGAAACTGCCTGATCCCCTACGGGAAGTTCCTGATCAACGTGCAGACTACAGGTATCAATGTCTCTGCTCACCAGATCATCGTACCTGCTAACACCAAGATCACGATGGACCGGCAAGGAGCGATCTACTGGGTAGGCAATGGGCACCAGAGTGGACAGTTGTTCAGCATGGCTGCCGGCACCAATATCGAGTTCGACGGGATGCACTTCATCGGAGAAAGCTTCTTGAACCGCGTCCCTGACTCGGGAACTGGTGGAAATGGCAAACCTATTATCGGGCCTAATGCTACTTACAACGTGGTCGTTCGCAACTCCACCTTCGAGAACAGTTTCGGGCATGGCGGCATTCAGACTTTCTGCAACGTCTGCTCCGGTATGACGTTCATCAACAATCGCTGCCATCACAACAACAACACCTGCGCCAACGTCAGCATGACCGGGCAGAATATCTCGGGAAACATTCTCACGCTCGATAACGGCTTCGAACTGGCAGGGGCGAACACCATAGCGCAGAATAACGTAATCATCGCAGGAGGCGGATTCAGCATCGGAGGCCTTACCTCCGGTCCATCTGTCATATGCGGATTAGTATCCGGCAACTCAATTCTGAACAACGTGAATGTGAGCATAGCTCTATCCGTTACCGATGCATGCGTCAATGCCGTGATAGCTAACAATTCATTTCAGGGATTCTGGAGCATTGGCGCTGAGACAACTTGTTCCCTTGCCGCATGCAATAACGCTACGATTATCGGTAATTCCTTCTGTGGGCGGCAGGGATCCAATCAAGCGGTTTATATAGCTACAGGATTCAATAACAAACTGATAGGCAATACGACCGATGCAAAGTGCGCCCAGACTTTTGGGATCTATTCCAATGGAGGAGGCGGAACAGTCTCTACAGGAAATATGTGGGCCGGGACGACTGACGATATACAGTTGAGCACAAATGGTCAGATTCAGACGATCAACGATACTGTCCTGACCGGCAAATGGGCAGCAGTTGCAGCATCATCAGTCTTTGTAAGCCCATCCACTCTGATACTTCCCGGCAATGCTGCCGGCAATACTCCGACAGGCGGCATGATCTTCCTGAGCGGTAACGCGACTCAATTAAACACAGGATCAGGAGGCGCAGGACCATATCTCGCTCCCAAATCCTCATCCTATACATCCGGCTATAACTCGATCTTCATGCCGCAGGACTTTCCCGCGAATCCTGCGACCTGGACACCAGCGGCCGTTACAGCTTCCACCTGCGCGGAACAGACAGTGGCCGTACCCGGACTGGTGACAGCACACGGGGTCACGGCAGTTCCTCCGGGGTTGCTTTCAACCGGCAGTCATGTCTGGATTGGGGGGACTCGGGTAAGTTCAGCAGGGAACGCGGCAGTTCTGTTCTGCGGAGATGCCACGGGAGGAACGCCAGTATCAGGAGCATGGTTATTCCGACAGTGAAAATATGCTGCCGGGGATGCGATGGCACGGTCGAATTCTCGCGGAACTCCTCCCTCTGCCCCGTTCCCGGCGGCTCCCAGGTGCAATCATGATGCTGAGAAACCTGCTCAAGGCCGCAGTCCTCGCGTGGCTGATCATCCTGGCGGCGGTAAACCTCATGCTGATCAGTTGCCGGCACTATCGCTCCGGTGGGCCGGTGACCTGGTATGTGCGCCCGGATGGCGGAACGCGCTACTCCGACTACAATCCCAGCGGCCAGTGCGATGGCCAGGGCGATGCCGCGTATCCAGGCAGCGGCGTGAACCAGCATTGCGCGTTCAAGGACATTCGCGCTCTGTGGGCCGATGGCAGCTACACCACATCGGCGGTCGGATATCCGAAATGGGGATGGGTGGGCCAGGGTGGCGATACCTACATCATCGATTGCCCGGCGGATTGCCGCATTGGCTACAACGGTCCCAATTCCAACAACTACAGCCCCGGAGCTCTGGCCGGCGAACCTTACAAATCCGGCGCGCCTCCGGCGCTGAACGGCACCGCCGACCGGCACACCAGGATCCTGGGGCGCAACTGGGAGCACTGCCAGTCGGATGAATCGAAAGCCCACCTCAATGGCGGCTATGGTGTGGGCACGGTACTGAGCGTCTGGGGATCGTCTTATGTGGACGTGGCATGCTTCGACATCACCGATCATTCGAACTGCGGCAAGGCCGGCCAGACCTCCAAGTGCCAGACCAGCTATCCCCTGGGAGATTATGCCGATAACGGCATGGGATTTTCGAACGGCACCAGCCATGTCACCATCACCGATGTGCGCGTTCACGGGATGACCAATGCGGGATTTTTCGGGCCCACTGGCGATCAGGTCCACCTGCTGCGCGTCACGCTGGCCGGCAATGCATCGAGCGGCTGGAACATGGATGCCGGCAACGGTTCGACCGGCACCGGCACCATCACCTTCGACCAGGTCCAGATCCTCTGGAACGGATGCGCGGAGGAATATCCCATTGCTCATCCCCTTCCCTACCAGGATTGCACCGATCAGAATTCTTCCGGCTATGGAGACGGCATCGGCACCGCGACCGCGCAATCGAATCCGGCCTGGCACATGGTCATCGAGAATTCGACCGCAGCCTACAATACCCAGGATGGTTTCGATCTCCTGCACCTGACCGGAAACGGATCTACGCTGACCATCTCTCATAGCCAGGCCTTTTCGAACATGGGCCAGCAACTCAAGGTGGGTGCCACATCGGCCACGCGCAACAGTCTGATTGTGGGCAACTGCAACGCGCTCCGCCAGGACATACCGGGAACGCCCCCAGGCTACAATTCGCGGCTCTCCAATTTCTGTCGCGCCGGAGATGAAGCGGTCGCGATCACGGTGAGCGACACGGCCGCGACCTACTTCCAGTTCAATACCCTGCAATGCGCGAACGCCACCTGCGTCTCGATCTATTGCGCATCCTCAACCTGCTCAGGATCGAGCTCCATTCTCTATCAGAACAACACATTTTTCGGATACAAGAACAATGCCGAGAACGGTTATCCAGGGCCCTCGACCGGCGATTACAGCAATCCCATTTATACCGATTCCAAGGTTTCCGGCATCCTGGCCAACAGCGGATCAAGGTACGATCACAACTCCACCTGGCACTGGAAGTCGAACTGGGTATGCCCCCGGAGTAATTGGAACGAGCAGAATGCGGTGTGCATCGATCCCCAGTTCAAGGATCCAGACTGGCATAATTACGGCCGCGGAGATATGGCACCTCTGCCTGGTAGTCCCCTGGTCGCAGCCGGGATCACGATCTCCGGCGTGACGACGGACTATCATGGGAACACGCGGCCGCAGGTGCCTGGGATCTCTGCCATCGAAGCCTCTTCCGCACCTCCGCCGGTCGGCTATAAACTGTCGGTCAACAATATCGGGGCCGGATGGCTGGACTGCGCCGGCCAGTATGCCGCTGGGCAACCATTCAATTGCGCGATCACAACGCAAAGCAAAATCGTTCTCATCAGCGGCTGCGGCGGAACGGAACATGAGAACGTCTTTTCCGGCTCTATGCCTGAGCACGATTGCCTGATTACCGCACAATTCGTAATGCAGTAAATAAATTGAAAAGGAGGATGTCTAGAATGCGCACGATAGCTTTGACCCTTGTGGTTGCCCTGGCACCATCGGCGTGGGCCACTTCCATTACCGGCCATGTCGCGGTCGCGGGAATCGATACTTACAATGCGACCAGTGTCACCTTTGAGAATCCTGCTTTGGTTCTAGCTGCTACCGATGATCTTTCGGTGATGCTGGGAAATAGGATGATCACGCTCAACAATATCGCGGATTTCGCGACTGAGCCGAGCAAGACGTTTTTCACCTGGACGAATACCGGAGTCACCGTGGATATGGTGATTCAGTCGCTCACCGTGCAAACCAACAATGCACAGTTCCTGACCTTGTTTGGCACCGCGATGATTTCCGAGACTGGGTTTGATCCCACGCTTTTCGATTACACTTTCAGCGCCAACCGGCCGGATGGCATCAGCAGTTTTACCGTGAATGTCGCACCGCCATCCATAGTCTCGGAACCGGCTACTTTGTTTTCCCTGGCTACAGGATTCCTCTTCATATGGGGAATCGTTCGCATCCATAAACGCAAGCCAACGCGAGGAGTGATCGATGGGCGGATCCACCAATTATCCGAGCCAGACACCGCAGCAACCAAGCCAGCCTGGCAAGCCGGGGGAACAATCTCCCAGCAAGCCTGGTGAGCACAAGCCCGAGCATGAAAAGCCTGAACATGAAAAGAAACAGGGAGAGCGCGGCGAGGTTCAGTGATCTATGGATCGCAGAGTCTTTTTAGCGACGGCAATTCCCTTCAGCATGCTGGCCGGCTGCGTCAGCGAATCCGACATCATCCAATATGCCCGGATTCTTTCGGTCGCGGCCGGCAGCATCGGCCAGATCATCGAGCGCACCCAGGAAGTGCTGGGACACCGGATCCGGGTAACGGCCGATGCGGTGATGGATGCCATCAACCGCTGGCAATATGATGGCGGCACCGTGGGCGTGGTCATCAATGCCCTGAACGCTCTGAAAATCCTGCTGGAGACGATTCCCGGCAATGTTGCTTCCACGGTAGCCGCGCTGATTCCCATCGCTCTGGCTGCGATCCAGGCCATCTTTGCGCTCCTTCCGCCGACTCCCGGCCCGGAGCCTCCCAGCGAGCCGATTGTGTGGCACCCAGGCCATATCCCGCACCATTTCGGCTATGCGCCCGATAAGGATTTCCGGGTCTGCTGGAATGCGGCGGCGAGGAATGTGCAGAATGCGGTGATCTTCAAGGAATAGGAGGAAGTATGCCGAACTGGCTCAAGAGTGTCCTGGTGGGCGGAATCGTTGCGGTCGCAGGACTGCTGGCGGATAATCACGTATTCAATTTCAGCGGCGAAGGACTGCTGCATCTCTTTGAGATATTCATTGCCGGCGCGGCGGCGGCGTTTCTGCTGCTCTTCGAAAAGGGTGCGCCTGGATCGCAGCCAGGGCCGCAGCCAGCGAAATAGCTCCAGACTCTCTGCCGACTCCCTGACAAGTATCGGCACACTCCCTGCCGACTCCCTGATGGCTCCCTGCCGACTCCCTAAAAAAAGATTGACAAACCGGCTGAAGCACAATATCTTGTGCCTTGAAGCACAATATCTTGTGCTAAGGAGCTTACCCGATTATGCCGAATTTCACTGCCGGCCCATGGAATGTTCATCCCTACTACAAGAAGGATTTGAATATCCGCCGCTTCGATGCAACAGAAGACCATGGCGCTTTTGAGCGGCTTGAATTCACCATTGCCCAGGGAGAGAAGGTCTTGGGCGAATTCCGATATCACAAGTCGGACGGGAGAACCGGCTGGCCGAGTGTGGACGATATGGAGGAAGCGCGCGCCAATGTTGTGCTCGTGACTCGTGCTCCCGATTTCTATGCGCTGGCCGCGAAGCTGGCGCAGTTCGACATTCCCGGCGTACCTGATCAGATTCGCGCGCTGGCCTCTGACGCCGCCGACCTGGTTGCGGCCGTCGATGATCCTTCCGTCTTCTTCAACCGGCTGGCAGAGGTGGAGGAAGTTAAGTGAATAACGTGGACAAGATGACACTGGGCATGGTCAAGACCATCGAGGTGACGAACGCCATCTCGGAATGGATCGCGAACAATGCCGCTACGCTTGCGGAGCTAGCCGACCTCCGCAAGCGCGCGGTCGAAGCCAGCGTAACCAGCCCCCTTACTACTGGACTCAGCATCAGCTATTGCGATAGCTACGCGCAAATCTGTCACGATACGCTGGCCCATTGCCGTCACATGCTGGCGGTGATTGGCCGGCCGGATGGTTTCGACGATCCGGTGAAGGAACTTGAGGATGCGATGGAGCGGATCCGATCCTGCCAGGAAGCGGTGAAACAACTGATGGCGCGCACCAGGCTTGCCATGAATGCGGCCACGCAACAGAGAGGAAAGGTGCAATGATGGCCGAGCAGTTAGCCAAGATGACGGAGCAGGAATTCTTCCAGCAGTTGGGAGAGGAATTGCGGCAACTGCGCCTGGAACGGAGATGGAATCAGGGCCAGTTGGCCAAGCGCACCGGGATCCACCGCAACAGCATTACGCGGTATGAGCGTGGCGCGGATCTGACTGTAAGCTCGCTGGTCATCGTTTGCGCGGCCCTGGGCACATCGGCTGCGGTCGTCCTCGACCAGGTATTTGCCAACGGAGTCAAAATTGAAAAGGAAAAGTCCAGTCGATGACTAATCTTCAACTGCTGACGCTGATATGCACCATCGCGGCCATGCTGGCTGGACAGACTACGATTCTGGTGTTGTACATCAATGCCAAAATTGCAAAAGCAGATGGACTTTGTAATCCGTTACATCGTGGAGCATAGCGAAAAGATCGCTGCGCTATTCGAGCGAACCAAGGGAACGGCATAAACCACAGGAGAGATGACAGAGAAGATGCGGCCGAAATCAAATGGTCAGCGCAAGAAGTTATCAGGCCGGGCAATCAAAAAGAATGAGCCAGCGGAACCCGATTTCAACCGTCATGAGCCCGAGATGCCTGGGCTTACGCTTGCGGAGGAGGGCCACTGGGTCAAGTTCGCGGCGGATGTGGCCGGAGGATTGAGCTCCATCGGGCTGGAAGTTACCATCCACTATCGATATGGCTTGCGATGCCGCAGACCAACTCATCCTGCAACTACGCAAGCGCAGAAAAGCCGGGGTTTAGCCCCGGCTTTTTTCATCCGTTTAAATGAAGCGCAATAGTAGCTCCAGAAGCTCTTCAATCGTTACCTTTTCATCTGTGGCTACATTGATCCATTCGCGTGTGCGATCCAGTTCTTTAAATCTCTCCCATACCAGCGAATACAGCGCAACCACCTGAAGATGAGTCAGTTGCATCACAACTTTGCTCAATGGGCCTTCCTTCCTAGTCATCTTTGCTCATTTGCCGTTGCTTTCCAAGTATTTGCCGACCGCCAACATGACCAGGGCCTGGCGCGTGATGCGCAATTCCCGACTCCATCTGTCCAGGCGCTCCAGGTAATCGATTTCGAAATTCATGTTGATACTTTTCAATGCCCGGCGTCCCTGTTCCTGGACTGGCGCGGCCGCAACGAACTGGGCCGGAGTGGGTTTCTTAGCGATGGTCATGGATGGATCCTTTCCCCAAAGATTGAGTCGAAAAACTGGGTGAATTCCTCGCGCGCCTTGATCGAGCCTTCCCGGTTGTTGTGGTCGATATGCTCCATCACTCCCAGACCCATCGCGGCGGCGTTAGGATAGGCCTTCCTGCGCACCAGGACGCAGGGGGATACATCGAGGCCTTCGAAATCCCGCAGCGCTTCTAAAGCGGCCTGGTTGTCATTGCCGGCCGGATCCGCGCAGTTGAGAATTACCAGGGCCCGGAAATCTCGGGTGGCGCGCGCTTCTGCGATCAGGTTGCGGCAATCCTGGACGCCCCAGATTTCGAAACTTCTGGGCGCGGCCGGAACGATCACAAGGTCTGAAATCATCAGCGCAGCGCGCAGGGAGGCCGAATCCCGGCCTCCGACATCGATGATGGTGTGCCGGTAGCGTTCCGCCAGCCTGGGGCCCTGGACGCGAATAGGAGCTCCCTGGAGGCTGGTGCCGGTATAGGTGGGCGCGCCTGGGTGTTTCTCGGCGCGCAGTTGGGTAAAGGTGATCGCGGTCTGTTGCTGGCCATCCCCATCGATCAGCAGAACATCCTGGCGCTGGCGCGCCAGGGCGATGGCCAGATTCACGGCCAGCGTGGTTTTGCCCACTCCCCCCTTGGTGTTTCCAATCGTGCAGATCATGGCGGAAGTATAGCGCGCCAGGAGTCGGCAGGGAGTCTTCAGGGAGTCGGCAGGGAGTCTTCAGGTATCGATAGCGTAAACAAAAAACCCCAGCCATGGGGGACTGGGGTTTCTTGCGCCAGGGTAATCAGGCCTGACTAACGCGCGCCAGGAGCTCTGGGAACGCGCGCTGCAAGGGTTATTTTACCAAGCGCATAGGCTGGCGCAAGGCCTGACGCTCAATCGGGGCATCGGCATCGCCATAGGTGAGTTTAAAGCGCAGCGCGGCCGCGATGTGTTCCCGCCATTCGAGCTCTGTCAGGCCCCAATGCACCAGGATCCCGGTGTCCGGGTGGAGTTGAGTGGTCATCGCGATCAATTCCTCAAAGGTATTGATCTCCGCGCATTTTTCGGCATAGGATCCTGGCTCGATGCCAAATGCTCTGAAAGTGTCTTGCTTGAGAGTCATCGATTGTTCTCCTGATCGTACCAACGCGCATATAGTTCGCAGGGATCGCCGCCAGCCAGCGCAACGTACACAATGGAAGCCGTGTTCATGGTGAGATGGCGATTGAAGCCATCCGCGAACCCAGCGCAATACTGGCCCGATCCCTTGGCTTCAAACGTTACTTGTCCTGCGTTGATCATCAGGACAGAGTTTTCGGTGGGTTGAGTGACGACCGCAACATGAACGCGCGGATAGGGAACGATTTCGAAAATCGCCTGGCCGTTATCGCCTCGCAAATGTTTTTCGACTGACATGGTCATTGCTCCTGGGGTTGATTTTTCTCTTCGAATTCGCGAATCAAGCGATTGATCCACGCCGCCTTTGCTTCTGAAACGCTTGAGGCGCTTTCGTAATGGTCGAAATTGTGCGGCGGATCCGCCTGGACCGCGTATTGTCGACGGCCCACCTTAAGCGCGCAAATTCCGGTCGGAAGCGTTAGCCCAATGCGTTTCGCTTCCTTCCTGGCTTCCGCCAATAATAGGCCATCGAAAACTCTATCAATCTGGCTCATTTTGAGATCCTTTCCGCATCCTTCAAGCGTTGACCGCTGACAACATCCAGGGTTCCATCGTTACGCCGGAAAAAATACACAACGTCCGTTCCCTGGAACTCTTTACAACCGGCATAGGTTCCCTCGCGCCATATGCCGATTGCATCCTGGTATTTCCATCTATTGGATGGATTCATTTTTGTTCACCTCGCGATCAATCGATAAAGCCAGGTTCAAAGTTTTTTCTGGAGAGGTGGACTCATGCGATTTGTCCACCAGGATGCTGGCCCCAATCCCGGCCGTGTAGAACCTGCGGCCGTTATTGGTCGCGCGCTCAATCCATGCGTGGGGCCCCAGGGATGCCATTAGGCGGCCGCGAGCCTGGCGGATGGTCATCGGGGCCTTTCCGGCCGCGCGATGCGTTAAAACGGCTCCAGTGCATTTTGGCTGGTGGGCGCGGAGCTCATTGAAGCCAAACTTGACGCCGCATTTCTGGCACGGCCGCAACACTTTCGGCCGACCGGAAGATTTGGACTGACGGCGCGCATTCACACGCCGCCAGTATTCCTTGTTCAATTCCTCGTCTGAGATTTGTGAGAGATCAATCATTTGAACCCTTTCAAGATTGAGAACACCAGTTCTAGAATTTGCAGCCATGGAACAAGCTTTGGAGAAACTAGCTTGTGCCTGGAAAGTATGCGTGTGACGCGGTGCGCGTGATGCATACCGCTATTTGATCTCATGCGATCTCCTCCAATATTGCACTCAAATGAGAGGACCATTCTTGTGTCTCGCGATCTCTACCATAAAATCCATCATTGATTGCGCTCAATTTGGTTTGCAGCGCGCAACGGATGGTGTCAATTTCATCATCTGTCAATTCCACCTCTCCGGCCGCAAGCAGTCCCCCGTCTGGACCGATTTTTTCCATTAGTTCGTCATCGCCCAGGACGTAAAAGATCTCGACGCAATCATCAGAGGAAAAGTAGGGAACATGTTCGCCGTTTGCGGCGATGCGGATTTCTCGTTCCACACTTGCTATTTCCTGGTTCGAGAATTCCTGCAAGAGCTCATTTGCTCTTGCAGAAATCGCATCATATTCGCTGTTTCCCCCAGCCACTTGTTCTAAAAATTCGCGAATGTTAGAAGGAAGAATCGACATTTTACTTTGCCTCCGATGATGCATCTTTTTGCATTGCCACGCGCGCATCGCGCTCTGCTATCTCCGCTGCCCATTCCTGCTTAAATTGCTTGTGCATCTTTTGCCCGAAAGCTAAAGATTGTTCTTTAACAATTGTGGAGGCAATCATGGCCTTTGTAAGTTGCATCCTGCTGACGATCCCCCGGTCGGCATTTTTGCGAACACAATATTCCAGAAACAGTTTGTGTAAGTTTAAGAGCAAATTTTGCTTTCCCTCCGTTGTCATGCAGTCGGCTTGTGACGCTGCGAAAAAAAATGCTTCAGAAATCTGCTTTGTTTTTGCCTTGTGCATTTACTTTGCCTCCGCATGCTGCGCTTTGCGCCATTGATAAAAATCGTGCATGATCGCATCAGCGGCTGAATCTTCACTTTCGAAGTGATCGATCAAATCGACAGAAGTGAATGACGTAATATCCGAGTCGACTTGCTGCAACAGTTCAATCCATGCGGCCGGGAGATTCGCCAGAGTATCCCGATATTGCGGGAAACGCTCATCCAAATAGAGCCGGATTTCGCTAACAAGCTTTACCTGCGCAGGTTCCGAGTAATCAGAGAGGAGACGATTGTGCCCGTATTTATAGGCGAACATGTGCGCTATCAATTGCTCGTCCTCTCCGAAAGTTGGAGCAAACATGGTTTCAGTGTTGGAATGGAAGACGCCGAATCGCGAGGAATACGATTCGTAAGGAAGTTTAATCTCGACAACGTAAACGGCCATTTTGGTGAGCTCCTGATTTGGTGATTGATGGGTTTTACAGACCGCGCGAAATACGCGCCAGTTTAGATGCCAAGCAAAATGTTTCGTTAGACATCTCATTGGTGAGAGACGAGCGCAAATCTAAGATAAGCCGCGCGGCTGTATCGTTATCGGTAAAATAGTATGCATTTGAAAGCTTTAGATATCCGGCGATCAATTCAGCTTGTTCGTATGCCGTCATTTTTTGAGCTCCTTGATTTGGTGATTGATTCGTTAAAACAAGCATAGACGAATCTTGTCTATGCTGCAAGGGTAATCTGCACAAGCTTGTCTGTTTTTACGACAAACCCGCTCTCATCCTTTTTGGCCGGGCCTTTGGCGCGCAGTCCGATGATTGCGCCTTTATGGCCATCCAAGAAACGCACATCATGCAAGTCCCCATCGATTACCGGCCGACCGAGAAATTCACTCGGCAATTCGGAATTCTTGTGAGTATCGAATACGACCGCAACGTTTAAGCCATGCTCTAACGCGCGCACACACTCGTCTAGATTGTTTTCCGAGTGTGAAAACGTGATGTGATAGTTGGAACGGACACGCAGCCAAGCTTTGGGAAGCTTTGTATAGTCGTAAAATTGAACAGTGGGGTATTCCTTTGCCATCTGGAGAGCGATCCAAGGAAGATCTGATGTGCCATTAATACGAACAGCGGGAATGAGATTCTCTCGTTCTGCCTTGCGGATTAAGGCTTCGATGTCATAGCGGAGAGAATCGAGAAATGCCGCGCGGTTATCGAAGTAAAAATGTGTCTTGTCGATGCGCGCTGAAATAACATTGGGCATCGGACCGCGCCCAGCCATATACAAACAGCCAGTTTCACATCCCACTGTTTTATATCCGCAAACATTGCCGCGCCCGGATTCATTCGCAGGGGCCAAGTAAACAATACCTGTCAGAATTCCTAACGCTTCGCCTTTACTTGTTTTCGCGTTTGCGTATTCGATCAACGTACGGTAATTTTCCGGTTTTGCCATGTTAGAGCTCCTTTGATTTATCGGAGTGATTAATTCCGAATTCGTTAATACAAGTAAAGACGAATTACACCAAGGATGTCAAGGGGGAATTTCAGAGGAGGGATTCCAGGCTATTGGAAGCGATGAATACTAGCACATGGCGGACAGGCTTGTCAAGCAAGGGAGATGCAAAATGCATATCACACCAGCCCCTATGTATGTCAAGTCTCGCTATACCCACCGGGGGTATGGCATGATAGGGGGGTGGGGTATGGACTCCTTG
>Ga0126381_100000897_pt1 | contig 32305 bp, 22 predicted proteins | sample PanSoiMetPlot_28_FD_96465 | JGI IMG/M metagenome (GOLD analysis project Ga0126381, IMG submission 96465) | Tropical forest soil microbial communities from Panama - MetaG Plot_28 | ecosystem: Environmental > Terrestrial > Soil > Tropical forest > Bulk soil | place: Panama | collected 2016-02-17 | reverse complement strand
CCTCTTCAACCACACCACTCTTGCCTACGACCGCTGGCTCATGAAGGGTCACATGTTGTCAGGAGGCGTAGGTTGGAATCAGAAGCTCGGCCTCGGTCTTCCCGATTCAACCATCTCTAACAATGCCGGTTTTCCCCAAATCAATTTTACGGGCCCGGTTGGCTACACACATTACGGAACGCCGTGGGCCAGCGATGGCGCGGACATCAACAACCGTTACCAATTCCTCGATGACGTTTCCTGGGTTACGGGCAAACACACGGTCAAGGCGGGATTCGAATACCGTTACATGACCTTCCCGCAGACCGGTTGGGCTGTGAACACGGGCGGGTACTTCAACTTCGCGGCAAATGAGACAGCCGGGTACAACGCAGCAGGGAATAACCTCAACGGTTCTACTGGGAATGAATTCGCCTCCTTTATGCTGGGCCAGGTAAACGACTCGAATTTCTCGATACCATTCAAGTACATGCCCAAAATGAAGTACTCGGCCCCCTGGGTCAACGACGACATCAAGCTGACCAAGAAGCTCAACATCAGCTTGGGCGTGCGCTTTGACTGGACTTCGGGACTTTCGGAAGAGTACAACCGATTCTCTACCTTTGATCCGACGGCGCAGAACCCAGTCGGCCATGTCGGCGCAACCGTCTTCAATGCGTCGAAGGCGACGGGTGACAGTAGCTGGAGCGTCGGTCCTCGCATAGGCTTTGCCTACGCGCTGAATGACAAAACGGCCATCCGCGGTGGGTACGGAATTTACTACGCGGGCGTGCAGGCTGACTCATGGGATCCATATCCGGTGGATGGTTATCAGACCAATCCAACTGCGTCTAACACAACCAACGGGCAATTCCCCGCATTCTATTTCGCGGGAACCGCGGGAGGATCTAGCCCAGCGTGTACGTCAACATGGGCAACGACTAATGGTATTCCGTGCAACTTCCCGGCCGGCAATATTCTTCAGCCACCGCAGCTGAGGGCTGATGTACAAAACGGCGGAAGCCCGGTTGGCGTCTATCCCAAGATGTACACCATGCCGCGTTACCAAAACTGGTCGGTGTCGGTGCAACGCCAGATAGGTAGCAACATGGTGATGGACATCGCTTACGTCGGTAACCACGGAACGCGCTTGATCGATGGCCGGAGCTCGGGTGGCGTCTTCGACAACATGAACCCCGCTAGCGTGCTCGACTTGGGTAGTACGGTTTTGAATACCAAATTCCAAAATGGTGTCTGCCAAGGTAATTGCGGGGGCGTCAACACTCCGTATGCGGGCTTCAATGGAAGCGTCGCACAGGCACTGCGGCCTTGGCCCCAATATCAAATTATCAATTGGCGCTTCTTCAACTACGGGCAGAGCCGGTATGACGCTCTGCAACTGGCGTTTGAAAAGCGTATGAGTCACGGCCTCCAAGCAAAGGTCGCCTATACGTACTCTCACTTGAAGAATAACGGGGCGGAGACTGGATTGGGATCCGGAGGACCTCCGGTCCAGAATCCAAGCGACTTTAGCAATATGTATACCGTCAGCTCCGACGACGTACCGCATATCCTCTCGCTCGGGTGGGTCTACGAGTTGCCCTTCGGCAAGGGAAAAGCGGTTGCCAGTGGCGCGAGCGGTTTTGTAGACAAAGTGATCGGTGGCTGGAAGGTCTCGGCCATGCAAACTTACCAATCAGGCAGGCCGCTGTCTGTGACCATGCCCAACAACATGAGTGGTCTCTTGTTCACGAATGCGAAGTTCCCTGATAAGGCGGCTAAAGGCCTGACAGGGACGTTTAAGAACGCGTACACCGACAGTTATCTCAATCAGGGTGGTTGGTCAGCCCCTGGCGGCGCTGCAGACGCGCTTGCATTCGGCAATGCGCCACGGGAGGACTCCAGCATCCGCGGGTTCAAGTACTTCAACGAAGATTTCTCGATCATTAAGGACACGTATTTCGGCGAAGGCAAGTATGTCCGCTTCGAATCGGACATGGGCAACGTCTTCAACCGCGTGTACTTCTGTAACCCCGATACCAACTGGCAGCCCAATAATGGCAATAACAACTTTGGCCACACCGGCAGCCAGTGCAATATCCCGAGACGCATCCAACTCGGCCTGCAGCTCTTCTTCTGACGCCGCTCGCCCCGCCGTACCCCACGCGGCGGGGCATTCTTTTGTCTGGGGAACTACTTTCGGCCTGCCCTCTCATCGTCGAGCAGCACCGAGAACGATGGAGCGCCGGGCGTCCCCGCCCGACAAGACGGGCGAGACGCCTTTCTCTCTTAAACTCATTCCCAAAATGGGCAAGCCCACAAAATATTTTCGCGCGACCTGTCCCTTTCCACAGGCAGTGTTCCACGCGGAACATTTTGTGACGACAGTTCCCACTTACTAACTTCTCTTAGCCGACCAACTCTCTCTCCGAACGATGCCCTTCCCCTCCTGCAGCACCAGTAACTGATTCGCGTCTATGTTCTTGAAAGACTCCCGAAGCCCCAGCGGCCATCGAACTTCGACCACATCCGCCCGCGTCGCCTTGCCTAGGCCGAAGTGAAGCCGGAGATCGTTCTGCGACATGAATCCCGAGCCGCTTAGAACCTCGTTGATTTGTGAGTGCTGTCCTACGACCACACGAACGCGAGCGCCGATAGCGCTACGATTCGACTTCGTCCCGATGCACTTAAACTTGAGCCAGTTGTTTTTTGGACTGCAATCGTTGCGCAACAGGGACGGCGCCTCGTTCATGTTGATGACAACCACATCGACGTCGCCATCGTTATCGAAGTCGCCGAACGCGGTGCCGCGGCTACCGCGCGGCTGCGATACCGGCTGCCCGACGTCGGCGGTGACGTCGGAAAATTTCCCGCGACCGAGGTTTTTGTAGACGATCTTTCTCTCTTTGAAACTCACGTGCAGACGTCGCATGTCGACCTCAGGAAACACGTGGCCGTTCGACATGAAGATGTCAGGCCAGCCATCGTTGTCGAAGTCGAACACACCCACGCCCCAGCCGAGAAACTTGGTGTTCCCTCCCATGCCGGCTTGGAACACCGCGTCATAAAAAGTCCCGTCGCCGTTGTTGTGATAAAGATTCGCGGTCTGATCGGAGTAGTTCGTCTTCACGATGTCGAGCCAGCCGTCACAGTCATAGTCTCCGACGCCAACGCCCATCCCGCCTTGCGCAGTGCCGTTCTCGTTGAGAGCGCAGCCGATATCGCTTCCAATCTCCTCGAATGTCCCATCTTGTTTGTTGTGGTAGAAGCGGCTGGGGACGGAGTCACATGCCACGTAGAGATCGGGCCATCCGTCGTTATCGAAGTCGGCGGCGCACACACCAAGACCGTACGAGCCGACGGGAATCCATTGGACCCTGTCGATAGTTGGGGCGGAGGGCCCTCTGGGCACGCTGATGCCGGCCCGGTCGGAGACATCCTCGAATGTTCCATCGCCACGATTGTGATAGAGGATGTTGGTACCACCACCCATTCCCTGCGGTCCGCAGCCCACTGAGAGCCCGTAATAACGGCAGTACTGGTTGTCCCCCGGCTCGGGCGCGGATTGGGGATCAAAATTCACGTAATTGGCGACGAACAGATCGAGATGACCGTCGCGATCGTAGTCGACGAAACAACACCCTGTATTCCATCGCCGACCTTTTTGAGTCAGGCCCGCTTTCTCAGTGACATCCGTGAACGTACCGTCACCGTTGTTGTGGTAAAGGACAATGCCGCCCCAATACGTGACGGCGAGATCGTCGTAGCCATCGTTGTCGTAGTCTCCAATGCAACACCCCTGGCCCCATCCAGATCGAACGAGCCCCGCCTTCTCCGTGACGTTCGCAAAGGTTCCGTCGCGATTATTATGAAAGAGAAAGTTCCCGGGCTGATGCTGAGGCGGGAGGCCTTCGAAGCGGGTTCCGTTGACGAAGAAGATGTCGAGCCAGCCGTCGTTGTCGTAGTCGAATAGCGCGACGCCGCATCCGATTTCCTCGAGCAGGTAGCGCTTGCGGTCCACTCCACCAAAGACGTTGACAGCTCCTGACAACCCCGCCTTCGCCGCAACGTCGACGAAGGAAAATCCCGCTCCAGTCCCGTGACCAGTGGGCGTCTTGGTTCCTGAGCCTGTAGTTCGCGGCTTCTGCAGGGCCACGGCCCAACTTGTAGGGAGAAGCAGCGACGCAGGGAGAATAGCTCCGAGCCTCGCAAACTTTCGGAGAAGATCGCGCCGTGAAAAACGGCCGAATGACATGGTTGAGCCCTGGGACCTCCATCCCATGTGGACCTATTCGACTTGTGGCATCACTCCGGAAGCAGCAATCGAAGATGCGTGTCGGTTTGTTGCCGCCGTTCGCTTTCCAGCTTGCGTGACTCGGCGAACTGTTGATCCGACTCTGCAGCCTTGCCCATGCGCTTGAGCACCAAACCAAGCTGATAGTGAGCTTCCACAGAATTCGGGTCCAAAGCTACAGCGCGCTCGAGGTCTTTTTGCGCTTCGTCATATTGGTGCTGCCTCAAGAGAATGCTTCCCAGCTTCACATACGAAGGAGCGTGATCCGGATGGCTTTTGAGCAGATTGCGAAAGGTCTCGACCGCCAGGTCATCCTGACCTTGGGCCACATAGCTGAGGCCGAGATAGTAAGGAGCTGCAACCTGGTCAGGCTTTCCTCGCAGACTCTCTTTCAGCGATGCCTCCGCCTCCGGATATTTTGCTTGCAGGTAATAGACCGACCCGATGGCGTAGTTGAGTACCGCATCGTGAGGGTGCTTTTGCAGCAACTGCGCGAAGAGGTGAGCGGCTTTGGGCAAATCGTGCTTCGCAACGTAGGCGGACCCGAGTACATACACGTACTGTTCCTGTTCGGGCTTCAACTCGACTGCGCGCGCCAAGGCCGGTACCGCATCTTCAAGAAGATTTCTCTCCAGGCACACCTTTCCCAACTCAAACAGGATCTCGGGATTGTTGGGGTCGAGCTTCCTGGCTGCGATCAGGTAGGCCAACGCCTTCTCGGAATTTCCTTGCCGTTCCGCGATAATAGCGAGGCTCTGGTTGCATGGAGCGCAGTCAGGGCCGATGCTAAGAGCGCGTTGAAAATACGTTTCCGCTTTATCCAGGTCGCCGAGCGCGAAGTAGCTTCTCCCCAAGCCGAAAGCCAGCGCAGACGTCGGATTAGTGGCGAATCTCACCTCTTGAGCGTCGATGATCTCCTTCCCTTCCGTCTTTAGCCCGCTTGTCGCGAGAATGCCACCAAAATCCAAAGAGGCTTCCGGTGCGGGGTTGGACAGTCGACGCCAGTTTTGTACCAGCCCTGCCAGCTTGGCGTTCCCGCCGAGTGCGCCATAGTCGGTCGCCAACACCAGGAGACCGTCCTCGGATTCAGTCAGCTTGTCGGCGATGGGGGCGATCAAATCCAGCGATTCCTGGAAGTGTTGCTGGTACGTTTCGATCTTCGCCAAATTGAAACGCGCATCAACGTTGCCCGGGTCCAGCGTGAGAACCCGTTGGAAGGTCTGCTTCGCCAAATCGATCTTGCCCTGAAGGACGTACGCGGTCCCCAGGCTTGATCGAGCGCCCACAAGATGAGGGTTCAGGGCCAACGCTTGATTCAGCAGAGTTGCGCTCTCAGGATACTTCCCTTCCTGCAGGCGGATCGTGCCGAGCATCGCGAGCGCCAACGGCTTCGTGGTCGGATCCGCCAACGCCTTACGCGCTTCCGATTCCGCCTGGTCCAGTTTTCCCTGTCCAAGCAACGTCGCTGCCGTTTCGACGTGATTGATTTGTGCGACCGAGAAGCTGGACAGCATTATGATGAGGAGGGTGAAAGTGAGCGGGCAATACAGGACCGCGGAACCATCATAAACGCCGCTTGGATAGCGCTTTGCGCGCTTGCTGCCGCCCCTCATGTTCGCTTCTTATAGCATGCAGGGATGGCGTACACAACATCCCAGAGCGTCGCTGGCTCGGCGCGATGCTTGTAAACGCGCCTTGTGGCAAGCTTGAAGCTGACGTGAAATTCGCCTCGGGAACAAGGGGTTCGATCGCTTGGGGAACAAAAACTCTCCGATGGAGATCCGTTCGCGCCGCGTCTTCCTGAAGGCACTCGCCGGCGGCGTCATTGCAAACCATAGTTTGGGATCCGCGGCTGCGTGGCCGCTTGGGTTAAACCCCGCCGGCAACGCATATCCATTCGAACTCGTACCGCCCGATGTCAGCGGCATCAAGTGGGTTCATCAGAACGGACGCTCTCCAGAGATGTATCTGCCAGAGACCGTCGGCGCTGGTTGTGCGTTCCTCGACTACGACAACGACGGCTGGCTCGACATTTATCTGGTGAACAGCGGGAAGTGTGATTTCTACGACCCGCACCCTCCGCTGCGCAATGCGCTTTATCACAACAACCGCGATGGGACGTTTACCGACGTGACCGAAAAAGCTGGGGTCGTTGGCGGCGGTTATGGAATGGGCATTGCTGTTGGCGATTACGATGGCGATGGCTTTCCTGACCTGCTGGTTACTCAATACAACGGTGTCATTCTCTATCACAACAATGGCAACGGCACGTTCACCGACGTGACCAAGAAAGCGGGCCTTCCGACTGAGGGTTGGGCATCGAGTGCAGTCTGGTTTGACTACGACAATGACGGCAAGCTCGATCTGTTTATCTGCCGCTTTGTGGACTTCGACAAATCAAAGAACAAGTTCTGCGGGAACCGAGACACGGGCGATCGCTATTACTGCATCCCTCGGGTTTACGATCCCATGCCGAGTTGGTTGTTTCACAACAATGGTGATGGCACTTTCACAGATGTGAGCCGTGAATCTGGCATCGCAAAGTCTCTTGGCAAAGCATGGGGAGTGGTTGCGTGCGACGTTAACAATGACGGTCGAATCGATCTGTTCGTCGCCAATGACACGGTAGAGAACTTTCTGTTCGCCAATCGGGGCGGGGGCAAGTTTGAAGAGATCGGTCTTTCTTCAAACGTCGGATTCAGCTCGGAAGGGCGCGCCCGGTCCGGAATGGGAGTGGACGCTGCCGACTACGATCAGGACGGCTGGATGGATCTGTTCGTTACCAACGTCGATCAGGAAATGTATTCACTCTACCGCAACAATCGCGATGAGACGTTCGACGACATGGCGGTGCCTTATGGAATCGGCAAGATCACGCGCTTGATGAGTGGATGGGGCGTAAAGTTTTTTGACTATGACAACGACGGCAATCTCGATCTGTTTCTCGCGGATGGTCATCCCGACGACAAGATTGAGGGACATGCCACCGAAGTGAAATATCGTGAGCCGATGCTTCTCTTTCACGGCACCGGCAAGGGATTCGAAGATGTAACGGCGTCTGCTGGTCCGGTGTTTGCGACCCCATACGCCGCCCGCGGAATGGCGATTGGGGACTTTAATAATGACGGGGCTGTTGACGTCCTAGTCGCAATCAACAACGGCCCACCACTGCTTCTTAAGAATCAGGTTGGCCGACAAAATCACTGGCTGGGTGTAACACTTATACCCAAGCACTGCAATCCCGACGCGGTGGGTGCATTGATTACGTGGCAAGCGGGAGATTTGAAGCGATTCCACTTTAAGACTGGCGGTGGAAGTTACCTGGCATCTCACGATCCGCGAGTAGTTCTAGGTGTCGGCATCCGGACCAGTATCGATTGGATTGAGGTAAACTGGCCGCAGCCGAGCGGACGCGTCGAACGATTCAGGGTTTCAGAGATTGATCGGTATGTGAAGCTGGTCGAAGGCGAGGGTACGCTCCGGAAACCGTGATCTAAGGCGAACCCTTCAGCGGGGAGCGCTTGTGCGCAGTTCGCCAGGCATCCACCTCATGCTCGCCTTCTCGCACTTCCTCTGCGGACATACTGCGACGAAGATCGTTCAAGGTCGCAATGTTTTGGCCGACGAAGTCCTGAGCAACCATCAGCCACTTGTATGCTGAGACTTTTTCCGACGAGTTTGCAGCACAATCGGCTAGTAACATTCCCAAGTGATATTGTGCATTGGGACACCCTGCTGAGCCGCGTTCTCGTAATACAGTAAGGCCGACGCCGGGTCTTTTTCTGTGCCTTGACCAAAGTCGTACATCCGCCCTAAGTCGTATTGGGCGACGGGATGGTTCTGGTCGGCTGCAAGTTTGAACCAGCGAAAAGCTTCGTTGAGATCAGTCGGTACCCCTTGACCCAGCAAATATCGACACCCAAGTCCGACCCCGTCGGCGAGCCCTTGCACTGCAGCGGCCGTATACCATCTCACGGACTGTTCGTAGTCAATCTTCACGAGAGTCCCGCCCGAGAAGATTTCGCCCAATGCGGCTTGCGGTGGGTTCACCCAATTCCGCTGCTCGCACATATCTCTTGACAGCCTCGGCGCCATCAGCGGCCGATCCGTTTCTCGGGATGGGCCAATGAATCGGCGAGGTCGATGAGTGCGGGGACCACGTCCTGGTCAGCGGCCTTGGTCAGCCAGTAAAGGGATTGGTACCTCGTCGCGGGCCGTGCCATCGCCACGCTCGTAGATCAGGGTGAGGTTGTATTGAGCGGCACTTCCTCCCGCATCTGCAGCCTCACCGGAACCAGGCGATTGCCGACTCCATATTCTTTGGGATGCCTTGTCCAGTTGCATACATTGTGGCCAAGTTGGTAGCTGCATCCACGGAGCCTTGTTCGGTGGCCGACGTGTACCACCTGACGGCGAGTTCCGGATCCGCAGACTGTGCGCCTCCACCTGTTGCGTAGATGATGCCGAGCGCCTCTTTCGCCGCGACATCATTTTGCGCCGCAGCTTGGGTGAGAAGACGAACTGCCTCGGGCTCGTCATTCTTAAGGAGGATAGCGCAATGATAGGCCAGCCCGAGAAGTGTTTCGGCTTCGGCATTGCCTTTGTCAGCCGCAGTCACTGGAGCCTGCAAGTCGGCGAGATTCAGAGCACGTGCTTTCTCGATTAGATCGTATGCACTGCGAGTCTTTGGCGTGGCAGGCCTCGGATCAGAGTCATGGTGATCACTCGAAGCAGTCCGGTGTGTTGCCACATCAGGGTTTGAGGTTTGGTTCGCCGCTGCGTGTGCCTGTTGGTCTTCTCTTGGTGGATGAGGAGATGCTCCGATTGTGATTGAAATCTTGTTTCTGCCACTCGAGATTGCCGGCGACGTCGGCTCCTTCAGGTCGACCACAACCCGCGCCGTCGGCGGATTGCTTCGGAACAAAGAAGCGCGTACGGCTATAAACGCGCCCTTGTTTACCGGGATGCGTTGACCGGCATGGAGGAGATCGCATCCCGGAAAATCGAAGACCAAACGATCGGGGTGCTCTACTGCCGTGCTCTCGGGAACAATCGGAGCCATCGTTTCGACTTCGATAGTTACCCCAGAACCATTCGTCGTGACGGAGATATTGCGAATGGTTGTTCTGGTGGGCAGACCAGGGCCCTAAGCCATCCCCTTCAAGGACATCCCACCAACAAGACATAAAAGGATGAACGCTGCACACTTGGGCATCCCCGGTCATGGTCCACGTTCTGTTCCCCTTGCAGCCCTCGCCGGCTTGATTGTGGGACCGTAAATAACTGAGGGTATGGCTCTTAAAGACGGACTCGCAGGTCCAGTTTTCATAAATCGACTCGCATTGATCGCAAGCGGCCAAAAGACGCAGCCGTGCGCTTTTTGACGGTCAACGTCTGGCGAGCGTCACAATTTCCTCATTTCCATTGCGATTGCACGCGGGAAGAGAATGTTGTTTTCAAGATGGATGTGCTGGTGCAGATCTTCCTCGAACGCTGCAAGACGCTTGTACAGGGTCTGGTAGCTCACACAGGCATCGGCTGGAGGCGCGAAGTCGTTGCTGGCTTTGCGCAGGGCGCGCAACGCACACCCGGCCGAGTCATGTTCGTGTTCCATCATGGAAACCGGATTCCGGACGGTCCCAAACGGCGCGGGGACGACGAGTTCATTCTGGACGACGGACTCTTCCATTCTCACGATGTAGGGGAAGAGAACCATCTCTTCTTTCATGAGATGGGTCGTCAATTCTTGCGCGAGGCCATTGAAGGTTGACTGAATCGCAAACAACTCGGGATGGTTCTTACCGTGGACGGAAGACACTTTGTCCAGCAAAGCCGCAAGACGAACAGTCTCCTCGCGAACGTATTTGTGGTGGGTATTTTTTATGTGCGCGATGAGTGCGCCCAGTGATTCGCTCTGCCAGTCATGAACCTTCTGGGCGGCCCGGGCGGTCTCCTGTTCCATTTGTAAGGAATCGAGGACCTGGTCGATAGAAACGCCAACTCGGGAGCAGGCTTCTTCGAGAGGCTGGTTGCCACCACAGCAATAGTCGATCCCGAACTTTTCGAAAACGCGGGTTGCGGCGGGATTCTCCACGGCCACTTCGCGTACGGTCTTCGCTGTCATCACAGTCATCGCTAGTCTCCTTGTTGGCAATTGTGCGTCACGTTTTGAAGATAGCGGGCAGCGGGAGCCCTGCCGATGACTTATGTCACGGCAGCGGAGGGGAAGTTCTTATTACAACTTTTGGATTGGAGTCACTCAGACTGCAGTTCTGCTTCGAGGGCGTTTAAATCGGTGATCGTAACCATGCGTCCGTCGATTTTGAGCATGCCCTCAGATTGGAAGCGGGAGAGGTTTCGTGATACGAGCTCGCGGACTGTTCCAATTTGTGATGCCAATTCCTGATTGTTGGCGGGCAAGGCAATCTCAATCCCATCTGCTGTTCGTCGCCCTGATGCTTTCGCGAGCCTGACCAAGAAAGCGGCAAGGCGATGCCGGACCGTCGTGAAGGAAAGCTCCTCGATAATTCCCACCAAGCGCCTGAGGCGTGCGCCGACCACACGCAAGACCTTGAGGGAGACCTGCGGATGCGTGAGACAAAGCGACTGAAAGTCTTGCTTGCTGACGAAAAGCAACGTGGCATCGTCGATTGCAGTTACGGACGCGGGATAATTACCACCATCGAAGACTGGAAGCTCTGCAACTGAACTGCCGGGACCTTCGATGCTGAGAACATGCTCCCGTCCGCCTGCAGAGCTCTTGAAGATCCGCACGTGCCCTGATTCGACTACGTACAGTCCCGTACAAGGTTGTCCTTCCGAAAAAACCGCTTCACCCGCTGAGAATTTTCGGGGGACGGTGTGTTGCGTCAGGAAAGCAAGTTCAGGTTCGGTCAGTCCAGAGAAGATTGGGACGTGAGCGAGCGTCTCACGGTGGTTGGGTTTTGCGTCGGGCACGCCGCCTATTGTAATGGAGGCAGGACTACTATCAGGCTCGGTCGGCGCCCAGTTTAAAGAACACGGAGAGCTTGCACCAGTGTGCGCTCAACGATGGGCGGAGGGACATAATGTTTGGGGATGTACGCGCAGCAGGGTTCCTCTGCCATCGCGTCTCCATTCCCGGCGAATGAGCGGGCGCGTGATCCTCCGCATATTTGACGGAATTCGCAGGCACCACATTTCCCTTCAAGTCTGTCCGGGTCTCTGAGTTGCTGGAAAATTGGCGAATTTTGATAAATGTCGCTGAGAGGCGTTGTCCGGATGTTGCCACCTGAAATTGGCAGGAATCCGCTCGGATAGACCTCGCCCACGTGTGATATGAAAACGAAGCCTTTGCCGTCGTTCAAGCCGCGTGGAGCACGGCCGATTGTGTCGGTCACTTTTGCGATCGGCTTCACAGATACTGATTCGGCTGACCGCTTTTCAAGGACTTGCTGTTGAAGGACAAACCTGCGGTAGTGCTGGGCCTCGGTCGTCTTTATGTGAAAAGGCGCGTGCAGTGAGAGGCGATAGAGCTTCCCAAAAATTTCTTCGAATTCATCGGCCGTTAAAAGTTCGGCGAGCTTTCCGCGTCCGGTCGGCACCAGGAAAAATACGCTCCACAATGCGATCTGTTTCTTCTGGATCAATGCAGCGATTTGATCGAAATCCTCGTAGTTCGTGCGGCTGAACGTTGTATTGATCTGCACCGGTAGCCCAACTTCGTTGGCCCACTCAATCGCGTCCATTGTTCTGTCGAACGACCCCGACATTCCACGAAAGGCGTCGTGCACTTCCCTGTTCGATCCATCGAGACTCACTGCGAGCCGGGCGAGGCCAGATTGCTGCAGGCGATGAATGATTTCGCGCGTCAGCAGAGGCGTTGCGCTCGGCGTGAGAGAGACCCTGACGCCGATGTTCGTGGCGTACCCGATCAACTCGAACAGATCGGGCCGCTTGATTGGATCGCCTCCGGTGAGGACGAAGACGGGAACTTTCATCTCGGAGATCTCGCTGATCAAGCGCTTTCCTTCGTCGGTGGAAAGCTCAAGCGGATGCCGCTTCGGTTGCGCGCAGGCACGACAGTGAACGCAAGACAAATCGCATGCCTGGGTGACTTCCCAAATCGCGATGTAGGGACGCTCGTTAAAGTCGATGACATTGTTGGCGACTGTCATGCGCCTATTGGAACTGACGAGTTTCGACGACGCAGTGACTAAAGTCTCACCGGAGTTCTTTTTGAGGTGCTTTTTGCGGACAGGCCTACTCCCCCTGGCCGTGACAAAAGTCATCGCTGCCGGGGATCTGCGCTCTTACCCTGCGAGGGTGACGTAGTTGTCAGCAACGCATGCGCTTTCGGTCGATCGCGGCGATGCGGCCGAGACGAACTTAATATGGAGGACTCATCCATGCCGTGCAAAAAGCTTTGGATCGCGCTCGGGATCGTTATGCTGGCGTCGTTCGCTGTGCTGGGGAGTGTCGGGTATAAGGCGATTAATAGCGCGCCGCCCATCCCATCAAAGGTCGTTACGGCCGATGGGCAACTGTTGTTCACGGGCGAAACCATTCGAGATGGACAAAACGTGTGGCAGTCCACCGGAGGTCAGGAAATCGGAACGATCTGGGGCCATGGCGCCTACGTTGCACCCGACTGGACTGCTGACTATCTGCACAGGCAATCGGTGATCGTCCTGAATGGCTGGGCGTGCCAGCAGGGGTTTGGCAACTTTGAGGCGCTGCCGGCAGAGGGACGGGCTGCGCTGCAAGGGCGTTTGACGGAACTCACCCGGCGAAACACGTACGACGCTGCCAGCGACACAATCGTGCTCGATAGCGAGCGAGCCAAAGCCTTTGATGAACTTGCCGCGTATTACGGGGACGTATACGGAAATGGCAGAAACGAATATGCGATTCCTGCCGGCGCGCTCAAGGATCCTGCAAAGCAGCGGCAGATGGCGGCATTTTTCTGGTGGACAGCGTGGGCGGCAAGCACAGACCGGCCCAATCAGAATGTCACGTATACGCAAAATTGGCCCCATGAAGAACTCGTTGGAAATCGGGCAACCGGGGCGACGGTAGTTTGGAGCGTCATTAGTTTCGTGCTTCTGCTTGCCGGCGTCGGGGGGATGGTGTGGTACTTCGGGTCGCAGGAGCACGCTCCGTTTTCAGGTCCGGCGCCCCGGCATGATCCATTTCTCGGATTGAAGCCAACTCCATCCCAGAGAGCAACGGTGAAGTACTTCTTTGTGGTGGCTGCGCTCTGGGTCGTGCAGGTTGCGCTCGGTGCGATCGTCGCCCACTACGGCGTCGAAGGCGGTGGGTTCTATGGCATACCGTTGGCGAAGTGGCTTCCGTACTCCGTTGCACGAACTTGGCACTTACAAATCGGCATTTTCTGGATCGCCACATCATGGCTGGCGACGGGCCTTTATATTGCTCCCGCTGTGAGCGGCACCGAGCCAAAGGGGCAGCGGATTGGCGTGAATGTGCTGTTCGTCGCTTTGGTGGCGGTCGTCGTCGGTTCGCTCGCTGGGGAGTGGATGGGCATTGAACAGAAACTTGGGAACCTATGGTTCTGGTTCGGCTCACAGGGCTATGAATACGTAGACCTGGGACGCGTGTGGCAGATCCTGCTATTCGGCGGATTGGTGTTTTGGCTGTGGCTCATGTGGCGCGGCCTAAAGCCTGCTTTGGCGCGCCGTGACGAGAACTATTCGTTGCTGATGTTGTTCCTGGTGTCGAGCATTGCGATTCCAGTGTTCTATGCGGCGGGCCTGATGTACGGCCAGCGCAGTCCGCTCATCACCGCAGAATATTGGCGCTGGTGGGTTGTTCACCTCTGGGTCGAAGGCTTTTTTGAGGTGTTCGCAACGGTGGTGATTGCGTTCCTGTTTACACGTCTGAAACTTCTCTCGGTGTCGTCAGCGACGCGGGCGGTCCTGTTTTCCACCGTGATATTCCTGTCGGGCGGCATCATTGGAACTTTCCACCACCTCTACTTCACCGGTGCTCCAAGTGCGGTGCTGGCTCTCGGTTCGGTCTTCAGCGCTCTCGAAGTAGTACCCCTTGTTTTGGTGGGATTCGAGGCATGGGAAAACATCCGACTCTCACGCGGCACTGCCGAAAACACATGGATCCGTGCTTACCGGTGGCCAATCTACTTCTTCGTCGCAGTAGCATTCTGGAATTTCGTCGGGGCCGGCTTGTTCGGCTTCATGATCAATCCGCCCATTGCTCTGTATTACGTGCAGGGACTGAACCTCACACCCGTTCACGGTCACACGGCGCTGTTCGGTGTCTACGGAATGCTTGGCCTCGGACTTATGCTGTTCTGTCTGCGTGCATTGCGTCCCGGCTTGGAGTGGAAGAATCGTCCACTCGCCATTGCTTTCTGGTCCATCAACCTTGGCCTTGCGTTCATGGTTCTGCTGAGCCTGTTGCCTGTTGGACTCATGCAAGCGTGGGCGTCCGTGGAATTCGGCACGTGGTACGCGCGATCGGCAGAATTCCTGCAGACCCCGCTGTTAACCCGTCTACGCTGGATGCGTATGTTCGGTGATTCACTGTTTGCTTTCGGAGCACTCGTGCTGGGATGGTTTGTGCTCGGGCTGGTGACGGGGCATTCGTTCACAAAACAATTACCCGTGCCGACGGACGAGCACACGGCAGAGGAACTGGAGGTCGCTCACGCCGGAGACTAGAGCAGGTTGCGGATTCAATTCGCAGAAAACAGACTCTCGGATGATTGTTGATGCTGGTCGAGGCTCATCGCGTCACTGATCCCAGGGTTGTCAGACGAGCGAAAACTCTCGTGACCACGCGATCGCAACGTGAACCATGAAAGGGCAGAACCTGGGTCGTCGAGATTCTTGCCCGTGCATACAGTTCTTTCCGGAGTAGACCATGGGCACGGTGTAACCGGATTTTGACATTGTCCTCTGTAAGGGAGAGGCATGCGGCGGTCTCTGCCGTGCTCATTTCTTCAACATCGCGCATGATGACGACCGCGCGGTAATGTTCAGGCAGGCTTTCGATTGCATGTTCGAGAATCTTGTTCAGTTCACTCGCAGCGGCATGCGATTCAGCATCAGGGACTGACTGAGCTGGACCGAGTTTTACGGATTTTGCGTCATCCATCTGGGTCCATTCCTCGAAACGGCTGGCGCGGCGAATGCGCGCTAAAGCTTCGTGCACGGCGATTCGCGTCAGCCAGGTCGAAAAACGTGCGCGCCCTTCAAATTGCCGCAGATGCTGAAACGCGCGCACGTAGGCTTCTTGCATCACATCCTCAGCCTCGCCATCATTGCTCAAGATTGCTCGGGCCACGCGATACAGACGCGTGTTGTAACGGCGCATGATTACCTCGTAGAGGGCCGTTTCCCCAGCCAAAACCCGTTCCACGACTTGCTCATCGGAGAGCAATCTGGCAGCCGTCAGAGTCAAAACTCCATTCGCCATGCACGCTTCCTTATCGGGCAAATGCCACCCACTGAGATAGAGTGCGCTTTTTGCTCTTTGGTTACTCCAAAATTTAGCTGGCTCCCGCTTTTATGCGGTTGAGAGCTATCATTTCGTACGAATCGTCGAATAAGAGGGGAATATGCCGTCAAAACCGCCGGATATTACGATCTACGAAAAACCGACATGAACCAAATGCCGCGAGGTCAAGAGGGTCTTGACCACAAGCGGGATTGAATTTCAGACCGTCAACTATCTCGAGCAGCCGTTCTCGGTGGAAAAGCTGAGGCAACTAATCCGTCGTACTGGATTGAGTCCGCAGCAGCTCGTGAGAACTACGGAAGACGCGTATCGACAATTTGTGGCTGGACGCGACTTGAGTGACGCGGCGCTGATGGAAATCATGGCAAATCACCCTGAACTGATTCAGCGGCCGATCGTCGTGAAAGGCGACAAAGGGGTCTTGGCGCGTCCGGTAGAGAATCTGGCGGAACTCGGCATTCTGAAGAAGCCGCGGAAATGAACTGATGAGAGCAACGATTGTACCCAACGCGAGAGAATGTGTTCACACGGACTTGCGGTGACTGTCGTCCTATATCGAGTCTAGGAGTATTCAGTGAAGACCGACGCTTTAACGAATCCGATCGTGAAGGCTGCGATTGAAGCACTGCCAAATGGCGACCGTGAGGCATGGGATGCCTTGTTCGAGCCAGATGTTGCGCGATTCGACGACGGCAGTCCGCGAGACTTCCAGCATTTCACTCGCGACGCGATGGGCCACGAGCGTTTTACGTCGATTGATCAGGTCAAGAAGGATGGGCTACACGTAACCGGCGGTTTCCACTCGGACCAATGGGGCGACTTTCGAACTTATTTTCGCTTCCATCTTTCGCGCGCTGGAAAGATCCGCCGACTTGATATTGGTCAGGCGGATTAGCCGGCTCTCATTAAGAAAGTTTTTGCATCGCATGGGAGAGTCTCTGAGTGCAAACCCTCAAGATCATTCTTGGTGGCTTTCTTCTGCTAGGAGTCTGCTTTCTTGCAGGGCGCTGGATTGGCGCCGCAACGAATACCGTCATGAAGTGCTTCCTTGTGCTCTGGCTAATCGGAACACTCGCCAACATGTGGGTGGGCGTTAGTCGTGCAGGATATTCCGTTCGCGACGAAGCACCCGTTGCCTTAGTCGTCTTCGCGGTCCCGGCAATCGCCGCGATTCTGATCTGGTGGAAGACTGCTTAGCGAGCGCGCAAAAGGCACATCGGGACTTTATCTTCGGTGCCAGCGTTTGACGGAACCTTGCTTTCGACAATAAATAACGACTGTCACGGGTTTATTGCGCGATGCAGTGGCCAGAACCCCCAAATAGGAATCATCTTACGCGGAGGTCCATTCCGCTGCTTCCTTCTTCGCTAACCATGCTGTCAAAAGTTACGGTTGTTGGATATCGCCGGTCAGCCTACCTTCACGATCTGCTGCACCTCACGTAACTAGTGCTTGTTACGTACCGAAATCCTGAGCGCCAAACGGAATTCCCCCGAGCGTTAGTAGTAGCCAAGGGCGGTCGGGCCTCGCCGGTCTCGATGACGGGCGTTACGGCCTTGTAACTGCGGAGAGCTGTCGATGAAGTCAAGACGACTGGCCTGTTCATGCATAACCGTTGCCCTCACGATTACAGCGGTCGCATGGGTCTATCCAGAACATCGAAGCATCGCACTGCTGGCGTTTGAGAAACTCGAGCCGGCGAATCGAGCGACACTCGACAAGCTCTGGTCCGACGCGCGCGTAGGGCACGAAGCTCGGTTGTGCACACAGATTGCCGAGCCCACACAGGGCGCCAACCCGACATGCCTGGATTACGCTGCCTGGGCCGCCATTTCCGGGGACCACTCGTGCTCTGCAAAAGACATGCTAACCACGGTGCTTGACAGCACCTGGATCCTCAAGGTCGCCGGTGTCGCAGACCATCTGAAATCAAACCTTGCGGCGGCGAAGCGATCGGATCAGCGACTGAATGCCGTGCGGGCGTCGGACATCGCGCTGCTGCGCGCCGATCCCGCTTATGTGACACGTGCCGGGTCGAACAATGCTCACTTCCTTCTCGCTCGTCCTGATGTCGCGATGTCACCCGACGCATACGGAAAGGTCGCCCTGGGACCGAATGCTGAGATGAACGCGTTGGCGACTTACATGTGGTATCACTTGCGAGCCTTGGCGAAGGCTACGCACATTGCGCAAAACGACGTTCCGTCCAACATGCGCACCAGCGCCGCGCTCGCCGTGCTCGCGGATGAGGCGTTCGCATTGCACTTTCTGGAGGACAGCTTCGCCTCGGGCCACGTCGCCGGAACTTGGGGGAACTCCGCGATCCGTAAGGGTACACACGACTATTACAGCGAGCATGGTTTGGAGGTGGCTAGCTGGAACCACAATCGCTTCGTGGCTCTCGGCGATGCCTACATGAGCCCGGAAGACGCCGATCGGGCGGCAGCGGCCGTGCGCGACAGTCTTGCGCACGTCGCGACGGCCCTTGATGGCGGCGTGCGCATCGTCGAGCCAACTGACGTGAAGGCGACCGAACCCGAAGGCTTCGACGTGTGCCACGAAACGCGCTTTCCCGCCGCCGCGGGACAACTTGAAGACATGAAACAGCTCATTCCGATCATCGCTCAGACACCGGTGCCTGCACTGGGCGCCGGCAAGGGAGAGTTGCCACGCTTCCGATCGGAACTCGGGCCGTTCATTGGACTGGTGAGTGGACTTAGTGCTGTCGGGCTGAACAGAGGCTTCGGATCTGCTCAAACCGGAGGAGGCGGGACAGGAGTGCTCGATCTGTCATTCCGCATGGGACTTGGCCTGGAAGGAGTCATGAATGCGTCCAGTGACGGCCTAACATTCATCGATGTCGGAGTCCGGCAAGATTCGTCGACGCATGGAGGCGGTGCTTCGGTTCCTGGCAGAGGAGGGATCGTGTTGCGTGGGCGCGCGCCCTTCTGGCTGGTCCCAGGCGACCTCATATTGGCCGCACCGATTTTGGCATTCACAAAGCCGTCGGCGCTCACGAAAATGGGAGTACAGTCTGCGAACGGAGGGCTGATTCCGTGGCAAGCTGTGATTGCGACGCGCATCGGTCGCATTCAGTTCGTGCTCGGCCGCGAAGTCGCCGTTAGCCTGTACGGCTTCACGTCCGAGCAAAGCTTTTTGCTTCCCACCCCGGGCGTGCCACCCGTGAATGCGACTCAGATCCACCTGCAAACGATTCGGTTTGACTTTCCGATCGTCGAATATCGCCCGTTTCGATCGTTCTCACAAAACCAAAGCTCAGGTTTGGGCTTTCAATTCTTCGCGGGATTCGATAAGCCCGACAGCGCGTCCGTTGTGCAGCCCGTCGGCGCCCCGAAACCGCGTCTCACAACGATTACAACGTTTGGAGTGCGGATGGTTTTCGACTGGCGCCATTACATGGAGTTTGGTCCGCATTGATGCGCGAATAGATGGAGAGAGATTTTCTGAGGAATGAGTCATCGCACGTTGGGCCTGGAGTGCGCGCCTGAAAGGTGATTAGATTTCGACCATCACGACTGGTTGCTCTTTTTGCAATTCGAGATGGCACGACGATTTCTGTCGTCGGTAGCCACGGGAATCAACAGACCAGCTACAGATTCCCGTTCCGCTTCCAATTTCTTTGCGAATGACTCTACGCCTTACATAATTCTGCTTCAAGAACTTCCCGCCGCCGCTGCGCCAATGCATCCACTCTGCCCAGGATCATCGTGTAGATGGCGATCGACACTGCGGCCAGGGAAACGAAAAGCCCGGTTGCGATCCAAAGATCGCCGTAGTACCTGGCAAGCGTAAATCCTGTGGCTCCTAGGGCGACCACCACGATTTGCACGCCAAAACTGATGAGAACGGTCAGTTGCGAGGCCCGCTGACGCCCGAAGGTCCCAGATTCGATTCGCTTTGGTGAATATAACGACATCAGATTCCCGATCGACAGATTCAGCGGAGTTGCGAAGAGCATGCCCGCGATGGTCGCAACGGTCATTCCGAACGACGGTCTTCGGAAGAGCAGGGCTACTCCAATCCATACCACAGCCATCTCAAGAACCAGTACCGCAACGTGCATGAGATTTTTCCCGAGTATGATCTGACGGAATCTGGCCGGAGAAACAAAGAAGAACTGAATGCCGCCGCCATCGGCACCGAAGTTGTTGTAGACCAGATTCGTCAGCAGCAAGAGTGTGTAGGCCGAACCAATGGGAAACCCCAGATCCGGCATTCGCTGCAGCAATCCGCCTCCTGGCCTCCCCTGGCCAAATCCGAAGACGACCAGCATGATGATCGGCGTGACGAAGGTTAGGAGCATCGGCCCGCTGCGCGAGAGATAGTGAAACTCTTTTTCGAAGACTGCCATGATCGGCGCCGAGACGCCGCGGATGTCCCAGCCCGCGCGAACTTGCTCCTCTCCCGTTTTCGCGAGTGAGTCTTTGCTGACCTCGCTTAGATTTTCGCCACGGTATTGCGCTCCAAGGCGAATGCTCAACACCCGCAGAATCACCGCTCCATATCCGCCGATGAAGGCCAACGACAGCAGACTCGCCGGCCATCGACTGTTGGCCATGGAAGCGATTGAGTGCGCTGCCAGTCCCGGGGGCAACATACGCTGGATGATGTTCACTTCTCCGCCCACTCGCATCATTGAAGATGAAGAATGCGGCCGGAAGCGGCTCATCAAGGGGCCGATTAGCTGGAAACTGATTATGAACAGGAAGAAGAGAACCGCAAAAATCTCTCGTGTTCGGCGCTGAGCCAGCCATCGTTCCACCCACGCAAACACCATCTGCGTCAGCAACAAATTGAATAGAGCAAAAATTGCGAGGACAGCAACTGTCCAGAGGAATAGGCGCGGATTTGCGATCCCTACCCCGATTGAAATTCCCGTGAGCCACAAACCGCCCAACAGAGCTGCCGGATCCAGCGCTCCGTACACCAGGCGTACCAAAACATACGATTGATAGTTCAGAGGAAAACGCAGCAGATTTGAAGTATCGAGCGTTTCGTTGAAGGCCGTCGCCATAACCGGGAAGAACTGCCAGAACATAAACACCGGCCACAGCAATGCCGCGAGCAATTCTGGTTCACCTTGGGCAACGAAGTACCACGCACCGGCACCCAGCCCGAATGCTCCTCCCAGGCCGCCGGCCGTCATAATCGCTGTGATCATGATGCGCGAAAACAGTTCCAGTGTGCCTCTGGTCGTCCGCAGCGAGTGCAGAAAAATCTCCCAGCGCACCTGCGCGATAGCCTGCAACTGCGCACGAGAATGCAAGACACTCACCCCAGCCATGAGAGCTCCTGCTCTGCGCTGCGAACTCCGCCAACTGTGTGAAGGAAGATTTCCTCCAGCGTCAGCTTCTTCCCGGGTGCGATCTGATCTCCATTTCCAGACGCGGCTTGAGCCTCGACTCCTGCGCGTAATTCTTCGAGCGATCCCTGGGCCACCAGTCTTCCCTTGTGGATGATGGCAACGTGACTGCACAGTCGTTCGACGATTTCGAGCACATGCGACGTAAGGAAGATGGTTGCTCCGCGCGCGATCATCCTCTGCAGCATAGCCTTCAGGGTTCCTGCGGCGATGGCATCGACGCCTTCGAAAGGCTCATCGAGGAAGAGGATCTTCGGGCCGTGGATCACCGCCGCGGCCAGCGCGAGCTTCTTCTGCATGCCATGGGAATAATCAGTGACAAGCTTGCGGGGCTGATCGGCGAGTTGCATGAACTCGAGTAGCTCGCCAGCTCGTTTCGCGGCCGTTTCGCGATCGAGGCCGTACATGCGACCGACGAAGTTCAGGTACTCTGCGCCGGTGAGACGACCGAACAGGGCCATCCCTTCCGGAACCACGCCGATTTGACGTTTCACTTCGACTGGTTCGCCTTCGAAATCAATACCGAGAATCTGCATCCGGCCGGAGGTCGGGGCAAGCAGACCCGTCAGCATTTTGATGGTCGTCGACTTCCCCGCCCCGTTTGGTCCGAGAAAGCCGAAAAACTGGCCCGAGGCAACTTCGAGGTTTACATCTTCAACGGCAATAAGGTCGCCGAATCGGCGCGTCAAACCTTCCGTTTGAATGGCAGGAACGTTCATAAAGGGTTCGACTCTAGCATAGCCGATGATGGTGGGACGCTTGTCTTGAATGGGCCAGTGCCGTTCGGTCCTTTTTCGCTTGTGTTCCGCCTAACGAATGAGCGGGTGTGGGAAATCAAAAATTTTATGGGCTTGTAACGTTTTGGACCGTGCTGACACTACTGAGGCAGAGGGGAATGAGGAAGTACAGGAGGCCGGTCTCCCGTTAAGAATTCCCTGGGAATCCCCTCGAAGCTGCAGCGCGAAGCTTGGCGGTGACCAGACATACGCGCACTCATCTTGTTTCTCCCGGCATGCCGCCCGAGGCACGTCTATTGTCCACGCTTGTTTCTCTGCACCACCCCGCCTGCCAATCACTACTACGACACTCAACACTTCGAACACCTCGGGCGAGCCGGATTTGAAAGGCAGGTCTTGGGTCTTAGGCCTTAGGTCTTGGGTCTTAGGGACTAGATGACAGGTGTCGGATGGGTCTCAGGAGCCTTCCTTGAGCACTGTTCTTTGCATGTCCTGATGAGCACGGTTTTTCCTTCTTACCATCCGGTGACCAACAGACGTCGAGCCGCTGTCAGCGAGCAGTGCTGGTAGCGGCTGTACGCCTCGGCGGCACGCTCGCGAATCTGAAATGCGGTTTCGCGAAGCATCCAACCATCCAGTGCGCTTTTCAGCGTGTAAGCCTCGGGCGCCATCAACGACGTCGTCCACAACAAGGGTGTTGCTCCGGCAGCACGCAATGGTTCCGCGAAATATGATTTGCTAACACAGGCGAGCACGATCGCTTGTCGTACTGGCTTCTGAGCATGTTGAGAAGACTGGCCGTGTGCGCTATCGGATGTCGCGCGGTACTGCGGGTCCGCGTTATTTTTTGGACGTGGGAGTTCCGGCAGAGTGAAATCCATCAGGCCCTCATGTCCGACATAGACGACGAGATCTGCAAGGGATGAAGCAATTACTGGACTAGCCGATCCACCAACCATGCCAGATGCACTTCCTTCTACCTGGTCAGCTGCTGCCTTGAGAAAGTCGACAATCGCTTGTCGAATCTCGCTTCCCCGGTAGGCGTCCGCGATCAAGATCACATTGGCGGTTCGGTGTTGAAAGATGCAACGCTCGAGCACAGCCGGCTTGGGATGCGCCTGCGAGACCGTAAGATGCCAGTCGGCGCTATGCACAAAGAACGTCTTCACGCCGTAGGCTGCACCCCAGTACAGGTTGTGTTCTGGATCGTCACCGTTGCCCAGCCGAGCAGGCACCGGAACGATGCCCTGGTGAGCGTTATCTGCCAGCGCGACGAATACATGCACAACGCGTGTTGTGCTCTGTGCGACAGTCGTATCACAGCAGAAAAACAAGCACCAAACAGATAGCACCCGGCACGTGCCGAGGTAGAGGACGGAAGTGGCGGGCCGTCGATGCACTCTAATGTTTAGACACCGTGGAACATTTATTTGGGCGTCGTCGCAAGTAACTATTTCGCCGGTGTGGCGGGTTTGGCCGTACGTATCGCGGCGAGGTTCGATTTGTCGATCAAATCACTCCCCGTGTCGATGAAAGTGGGGATCGGCGCAAAGCTGTCCCTGGACCAGTCTGTATCGAGACGGGGAGGCGGATTGTGATGGAGATCATCAAGCACCCGAAGGCCGACCGCACCCATGGTGTAGGGTTTCTGCGCGATGGTGGCGGCGATGTAGCCCTTGTCGATCCAGTCGAGCGTGTCCGGATCGGTATCCATCGCGAGGACGACCTTGTGCATGTGCCGTTCGTTAAGAGCCGTAGCGACATTTCGACCGGCTTGGGCCTCCAGGCAGACGAAAGCATCGACTTCGTTGGGATGCTGGGCCAGAATTTCGGCGACGGTGGTCGAGGCGACGTCGGGATTTCCGGCAATGTCAACGGTGCGGACGATGTGAATCTGCGGATAGCGCACGAGCGCTTCCCGATAGCCGCGTAAGCGATCTGCGAGATTGATTTGCTCAGAGATCGTAAAGACGACGACGTTTCCCTTCTCGTTCAGCTCTTGCGCAAGCCGTTGGCCTCCCATGCGTCCAGCCTGCTGGTTGTTGGTACCAATAAAAAAGAGCCGTTTGCTGGCGGGCGCGTCCGCATCCACCGTGACTACCGGGATGCCGCCCGCGATTGCCTGATTAATGTCGAAGGTAAGCAGCGCCGGCTCGGCAACGTGCACGAGAATGCCGGCGGGTTTTTCGCGGATGGCCTGTTGCAGCGCAGCCTGTTCAGCTTTGGGATCGTATGAACTCGGGCCCATTACCTTGACGCGGACTTTAAGTTGATTTGCGGAGTTGGTGAATCCGGCGGTGACCTGTTGCCAATACGAAATTTGAACGTTGTTGGAGATAAAGATGTACGTCTCGTTTGAGTCGTGCCTGCTGCAGGAGAGAAGCGGGTAGATCAGAGCACTTACGATGACGAAGCAACGAAGGCGGTTCCAACGGGACATGAGAACCTCCTGGGAGTGGTGGCACTCCGCGTCCCGGAACAAAAGGGCGGTGAGATTGTAAACGAAGAACCAGTTCCCAGTTCTCACTTCTCAGTTGTTTGTGGGCGGTCCCCAACGTCAGGTGACAGGCCCTTCGCAATCGTGAGCTTTTCGGGCCTTCGCAACCGTGAGCTTCTCGGGTGCAACAAGACATCGACGCACCGTGCCAGATGTGCTGAAGAGTTGAGTCTACTGCGCCGCCGGGCCGTTTGGAGCCGGAATCGTGATAAGCGGCAATGCAACGGCATCAACGGAAGCTGGGTCGTCCCGCAAGCGGATGTAAATGGATTTTCCAACTGGCCCAGGGATTGGCAGACTGTTGTCCATGAAGCCTTCGGGCACAGGGGTGGGTGTTGCGAAATCCGGATCGGTGCTCACGGAATCAAGCAGAAAGAGCTTGTCTCCCACCAGCGTACACGGCTTCTCCGACGATGCATCGCAACGAACTTCCTTCAGCACGGGGACGCGGACAAGGTTGGCCAGCGGTTGCCAATCACCTTCAACACCATCCGGACCGACAGGTCGAAACTTCAGCGGTCCGAAAGCAGACGGGCCAAGCTGGCGCAAGGGATTCAGGACGGCCAGAACTGTGTGCGCATCCTGAAGAATGAGATTGCCGTCAGCGATGCTGAGCAGGACGCGAAACGACTCGTCGAGGGCGGCGACTTCGATCTTTTCTCCGACCGGAAAGCTTTCAGGATCCTGGCTTTTCACGGAAAAGTTCAGGCGGGCATCCTGCGGGAGCTCTTGGGGGTTTTCGATATGAACGAGACTGTTCGCTGAATCGGGATCGGACTGAACGCTCTTCCCCATCAGCAGTACCTTCGGCCGAGGAGGCAACACATTGGCCTTCGCCGTTAAAGTGCGACCATCTTTCAAAGTAACCGAAGCAGAATCGCTGGCACCTGCCTTCAGCGGCGAAGCAGCGGGCTTTTCAAGCTCAAGCCGGAGTTCGTCCTGCTGATTGGCGCGGGTGAGACCACGCGGCAAGAAGCGAAGGCTTCCCAGCTCAAGGCCTGTTACTTCGTCGAGACGCGTACCACGCAGGATTCCCACCGTATCCCCGGCATGAATATTGAATGCGTCGAGGTGGCCGGCTTCGGCATACGTGTGCAACGGGATCGCGTCGGGCTCGGGCAGTCCGAACTTCGCGACAGACATACTGATTAACCCGGCTGGCTCATCCTGCAGTTGAATCTGGACCTCGAGTTGACCGGTCTTCGCGAGTTTCCAAGTCGTCGTCAGGTCGTGGCCTTCGGCGTTCTTCACGCTGACGCCATTCACGCAGCAAGCGTCCGGAGCCTCCAGATGCAGCGAGTCTTGTCGGCCGACAATAAGGGCGCTCGTATCTTTTGCCGCGATCGTCCACTTTGCGGGACTTGGACTGCGAAGCTGAAAACGCGGACCTTCAAACGATTGAAATCCCCACTGGCCGTGTAGTGTGGCCATGATGCTCACGTCGAGATCGCTGAGATGAAGCGAATGCGTGTCGATGACGAAGCCTCCCCGTTCGGGATCGGGCTGAGCGGGGAGCTCAACTGCTTTCCCGGACTTGGTGGGAACACGCAACATGAACTCATGTGACAACTCGGTTGCGAAAACCAGTGGGGCTCCATCGATGGGGAGAACGAGATCCGGGTTGGCTATACACGGGACGGCTTTCGGGTCGGCCGCGCGCAGCGGGGGCAAGACCGCTATGGCGATGGGCGGCAGCCCGACGACGATCACCGATTTGGGGTTCCGGAAGGACGGAGGATTATTCAAGCGAAGGTTGAGAGATTCTTTGTGCGGCAATGAAAGCGCTGGAATGTACTGATACTGGGCGGTGCGAGCGGTTCCCAGAATCCGAGCCATATCAACAACCGCGCCGATGTACGGGCTGTAATAGCCTGAACGCGCCATGGGCGTGCCTCCAACCTGGGATAGAAGGTCGGCAGTCGCCCCAGTCGTCAGAGTTGCCATCATGGTTTGGGTGTGGGCGTCATCGAGCACAAGCTGGTCGGTATTCTGTGTAAGGCAAGGTGCCTGCTGCGCGCTGGGCTTGTCAAAACACTCCTGATCAACCTTCATGTTCAAGCTACGGGCAAGCATCTCGGTGCGCTGATGAAGCTGCTCGGGCTCGCCCTCGGCTGTCAGCCGAACCGCAGAGAGATACTTTTCGAGGCGGATGCGATCGAGACTTGCCTGATGAAGGTCCTGCACGGCACGAACGAAAGCTCCTGGCTTCCCGCGGACGGCAGCGCGTAGCGTGCTAAATCCGCCTCCGGTATCAGGAGCGAAGAAGACCAGCGCCTGCGTCGCTTCGTCTGGAACTGTGACCCAGATGCCCTCCTGCCGAACGTGTTTGTCCCATGTCTCGACCTTGGTGAACCAGTTGTCGGGCGGTGGGTTCGTGGTGCCGCGCAGGAACGCCACGATCATGATGTAGTGGGCGGACTGGGTCTCGGGGAGATCGGGATGAACCCACAAGCAGTCGGCCGGCTGCAGGTTTGGCACCTCCGAGATCGGAAGGATGGTTTCACCACGGCGCACGCGTACCTCAACGGGTGGACCCGCCAGATCGAAGGCAGCGCCCTCCGCAAAGGCGGAGGTCGGGATAGCGAGCAAGAACAGACTGAAAGAGAGAAGAATTGCCCTGCAAGCAGACCAAACGCGTGGTTCTACCAAACCGCAACTCCTGGTTCAGATTTCTGGATGGGTCCCTCCATTTTACCTGCCTTGAAGCAAAAACGGTGCACTCGGAAAGACAGGTGGGTGGCAGGTCTCAGACCTTAGGTTTTAGGTCTTGGGTCTTGGGTCTTCGTCTTAGGACTTCAGTGTCCGGTCCTCGGGTTCGGGTATTCGGTCCGATATCTGGCGTCAGGTTGAGCGCCTGCCATGTGCGCGTCATCACAGTATCGTTTTTCTATACTGTTATGATGTCGGGCGCTGTTGCTAAAGCCTTGTAAACAATCGATCCGGCGGAATCGGGCGCGCCGACTTCGGAGGAGGTCCGTGGTGTACTGCAGATCCTCGAACCCGCGTCAATTTCCTGGTTTTTTATTGTTCGTCATCCTCCTTTTCGTTTGCGGTATCCCAAAGACGCGCGCCGCCGCGCAGGTAGTCACGACCGATCCTCCTTTCTATGGTCCTTTTAATGGCGTCTTCCTGGCTGGCGGCAACGGGTTGAGGAAGCCGACGGTAAAGGATGATTCCGTTCTGCGAGCCGGCTCGCCGTGGTCCATGTACGCGTGGGTGCGGACGGAAGAGCCATTTGCGGCCCCGATATTGATTGCCGGCATCGGGGATCCGGCCGAGGAGTATTCCCGTTACCTGGCGGTGGATGCTTTCCATGTCACGTTGTGGATGGGAAAGGACAACACCGTCTCCGGCAGCTTCCGCCCAACTCCGGGGGATTGGCACCTGCTAGCGGCGACCTATGAGGGTGACTTGTTCGTACTGTACGCAGATGGCGCCGAGATCTCGCGTGGAAAAGGAGATCTCGGTAGTGTGGACGGCGTACTCCAGATGGCGCCGGCGGTTTATCCCACGCCTGAATGGAAGCACTTCGGGGGCAAAATCGCGAGCTTTACGGTAAAGCGCAATGCAATCACCAGCGATGAGGTGCGGCAGATATATCAGGCGCCTCCGCAGTACACGACGCTGGCGTTCGAAGAAGGCTCGAAGCCGTGGTGGGTACAGACCCGTGGGCAAGCTGGATACCGCGCGCCACAAGATCCAGAGACCATGCCGCGATCCAAGACAGTTCCGTCGAAGCCCGTGGCAGTCAACGCGCGTGAGACGCATGACGGGATAGAAAGCAATGGCGTCAACTCATGGAACGTCGTGGGCACTTGGCGGATGAGTCCTGCTCCTGACGTGAAAGAAGATGGCGCCACCATCTCGCAGGCCAGTTTCAAGAGCAGAGAGTGGTATCTGGCCACTGTGCCAGGAACTGTGCTAACGACACTCGTTGATCGAGGCGTTTACCCCGATCCCGATTACGGTTTGAACAATCTCGTTATTCCTGAGTCGCTGAACAAACAAGATTACTGGTACCGGACCGAATTTAAAGCTCCGAAACTCGAGAACGGTCGGCGATTGATGCTGACCTTTCACGGCATCAACTACCGCGCCGTCGTGTGGATGAACGGCAAGTCCTTGGGGACGATCACAGGCGCATTCATCCGAGGCGTATTTGATGTAACTGACATTGTGAAACAGGGTTCAAATAACGTAATCGCGGTGCGGGTGTGGCCGCCGCCGCATCCGGGAATCCCACACGAGCAGTCGATCAAAGGGGGTCCCGGCGAAAACGGCGGTTTGATGTGCCTCGATGGTCCGACGTTCGTTGCCACTGAGGGTTGGGACTGGGTCCCTGCAATACGAGATCGCGACACGGGTATCTGGCAACCGGTGACGCTGACTGAGACCAGTGTGGTGAAAATCGGCGACGCTCAAGTCGTGACCACGCTTCCCTTGCCTGATACCTCGCGCGCGCAGGTCGAGATTACGGTACCCCTTGAGAATCTGTCTTCGTCCGCGGTTAAGGGAAACTTATCCGCATCGTTTGACGGAACAAATGTCAGTAAAGAAGTTAGTCTCGCGCCAGGCAAAAGTTCGATCGCACTCGCACCGACAGAATTCAAGCAATTGACCGTAACGAACCCACGCTTGTGGTGGCCGAACGGGTATGGCAAGCAGGAATTGTATACGCTCAAGCTGACCTTTTCCGAGAGCGGCGTTGCCTCGGACGCGAAGCAGGTGCACTTTGGCATCCGCGAGATCACGTACGAATTGAGTCTCCTCGACAGTGCAGGACATATGCGCCGGGTTGAGTTCTCGCCTACCGAAGCGCGCGTCCACAAAGAGCAGCCTGTCGATGTCTCTCATGATGGTATGCGCGAAATTCCCGCCGCCGACCCGTTCCCCAGTTTCTATCCGCCGGAGTGGAAAGAAGGCTGGAAATCGTGGGTCGCCTCGCTCTTGCCTGGCGGAGAGAAGGCAGCTTCCATCAAGCTGGTCGATGATGATCGGGCCGCTCCGTACCTTGTTATCAAGGTCAACGGAGTGCGCATTGCGTGCCGCGGGGGCAACTGGGGTATGGATGACTCCCGCAAGCGCGTCTCGCGTGCAAAGCTCGAACCCTACTTTCGCCTGCATCGCGACGCCAACGTCAACATCATCCGAAACTGGGTTGGCCAGAACACCGAGGAAGTCTTCTACGATCTTGCCGACGAATATGGACTGCTGATCTGGAACGATTTCTGGGAGTCCACGCAGAACTACAACATCGAGGCGCAGGATCCGGTGCTCTTCCTTGACAACGTGCGCGACACCATCTCCCGTTTTCGTAATCATCCGTCGATCGCGGTGTGGTGTGGAAGAAATGAAGGCGTTCCGCAGCCGATCATCAGCGATGGCCTTGCCGAGCTTGTGCGCTCACTAGACGGGACGCGCTACTACTCGCCGAGTTCGAACCAGGTGAATCTGCAAAACAGCGGCCCATACAAGTACATGGACCCGAAGCTCTACTACACCACACTCAACCACGGCTTCTCGGTCGAGACGGGAACGCCATCGTTTTCGACGTTGGAATCGTTCCAAGCGTGGGTCCCCAAAGAAGATCAGTGGCCGATCAGCGACGACTGGGCCTATCACGATTGGCATCAGAGCGGCAACGGAGACATGGCGCCGTTCATGGCGGAAATTCAAGCTGAGTTCGGGGCGCCTACGTCCCTGGAGGATTTTGAGCGAAAAGCGCAGATGCTAGATTACGTGGATCATCGCGCGATCTTCGAAGGCATGAATGCGCATCTATGGGCGCCGAACAGCGGCCGCATGCTGTGGATGACACAGCCTGCCTGGCCCAGTAACACGTGGCAGATTCTGACCTCGGACTATGACACGCAAGCGTCTTTTTATGGTGTGAAAAAAGCCTGCGAGCCGTTGCACGTGCAGCTCGATCTCTCCGATTACACGGTCGGAGTCGTAAACACGACGACCGTAGCCAAGAGCGGATTGTCGGTTGAGGCAGATGTCTATTCGCTCGACAACAAGTCTTTGTTCCACCACCAGGAGAAGAAGGATGTGCCCGCGAACGCCGTTCAGCAGGCGTTTAAGCTCGATCTCGCGCCGCTAATGGGAGACGGGGTAGTTCTGGTCAAGCTGCGGCTGGTCGATTCGTCCAGCAAATCCGTCTCCGAGAACCTTTATTGGCTCGGCGCATCAAGCGCTTCATATCGCAAGCTCGGGCGTGTGGGCACAGCCACGGTGTCGGCAACGACAAGGACAGAAGAAAATGGCGTCGTGGTTTCGTTGAAAAACACCGGCAAAGTCGCCGCTCTTCAAACAAAGCTGACCCTCCTCAAAGCGGATGGGACGCGACTACTGCCTGCTTACTACAGCGACAATTATGTTTCCCTACTGCCGGGCGAGAGCCGTGACATTGAAATCGAGTATCCCCAAGAGCAGGCAGCAGCGCAGGTCGGAATCAGGGGCTGGAATGTGGCGAAATCGGTCGTGTCGTTAAAGTGAAGGTCGACTAATCGAGATTGAATCCTAGAAGGGACGCTTCCGAAACCTGCCAAAAAGTCGCGCAAGCGTGAAACGCCCCAGCGCGCAGACGCACTACTCCCCAGGAGTGTGGTCCCACCACATCTTCCTACGGAGGAGACCATGGCTTCGTCTTCCAAGACCATTATCCAGTGGGTAGCCGGAATTCTGGCGACCGTGATCAGCAGCGTGCTGATCTATCAGATCACGCGACCACCTGATCCGTCGACCCTGCCAATCAGCATCGAAGGCCGCGTTATCGATGTATCGAGCAGCACGCTTATCTCCGACGCCAATGTGACGCTTCGCGCCAGCAAATTTCGAGGTACGCAAAGAACGGATAAGTTCGGGCGTTACTGTTTCGAAGTCGATGGGCTGCTGGGAACGACTGTCGCCACCTTTGAAATCGAAGCACCCGGCTACAAAGCCTATGGAGTCAATGCCACCTTGGCCCGGCTCAGTGACGCTGAGGATAACGAACTTCTGCCCTTGGGGCCGAAATCCGCGGGTGCGCCCAATCCGCCTGGAAGTCTGGGTGCGGTGGCAGGCAAAGTCGTTCCTGAACCTGCAAAGTTGCCTGTGACCGTGGCCAAAGTATCGCTACCGGCGTACGCCAGACGACCGGAGTTTGTCCGGGTCGGGCCGCACTGAGCGACAGGGAGCGTCACGAATTTTGTACTCCTCAGTCCGCTAGAACTGAAGGAGCAATCGCCTTGGCGCGCAAGAATCGTCGATCTTAACCTTCTACGGATGTAGGCTCGAGGTCCTCCGCCTAAAGGAGGGTCGATGAGATACAGACCGTTGTGGTTGAGTGTTGCGCTCTTGCTCGCGAATGCCCCGACCTATGCAATATCGCCTCAGGCCGGAATACCCTCGAACTCAAGGCTGCGGGTCCTCTCTCTTGGAAGCAAAGACAGCGGGCATCACGTAACTGCCGTCGTGGGACAACAGATCGAGGTGACTCTTTCGACGGTGGGGCCTGGCTCGTACGGGGACGCGCGAGTGTCGTCACTCGCTGTGGAATTTCAGAACAACGCGTTAGGGCTACCGCTCAATCCGGGAGGCCCAACTCAAATTTACATATTCCGCACAGCGAGCCAAGGAGAGGCACGAATTGAAATTGCCGGCCCCCACCACGACCGTGATTTTTCAGTGATCGTCACGGTCGAGGGGAAGGAAGTGCAAAACGCATTTGGAACCGTCGACCAATCCAATGACGCTCTTCGGACAAGCGGTTGGACAAACCTCGTCAACAACCTGCGGCAGACATTTACGCCGTCACTCCCAAAGCTGACCAAGGTGGAGATAGAACTCGTTGTGGCAAATCCCGGTGAGACTTCCGACGAAATCACTCTCATGGTGCTGGATGCGCAAGACAACTTACTGGCTGAGGTATCCAAGCCGGTGTCGGCCTCCGATTG
>Ga0126381_100000896_pt1 | contig 32318 bp, 27 predicted proteins | sample PanSoiMetPlot_28_FD_96465 | JGI IMG/M metagenome (GOLD analysis project Ga0126381, IMG submission 96465) | Tropical forest soil microbial communities from Panama - MetaG Plot_28 | ecosystem: Environmental > Terrestrial > Soil > Tropical forest > Bulk soil | place: Panama | collected 2016-02-17 | reverse complement strand
TACCATCACGGTGCATTTCAGTTTTCGATCACATATCTGAGGCGAAACTGAAATGAAATTGGCAGCGTTACATCAGGCCGGGATGGCCGCGCATTACTGACATTTTTTCAAATCGAGTTTGCCCGAAGCAAGGACTGGTATCGCCTCAACGCGCTGGACGTGCTTTGGAATCCACAAGTTTGGAACTCCCGCTTTCTGTAATTTTTTGCGCAGCTCGGCCACATCGATATCGATGGCGCTCAACAGCACGAGCGCTTCGCCTTTGGCCTCGTCCTGCACACCAACAATCGCGAGGGGGCGTTCGTCTTTTCCGGATAGCCCCAGCAACTCGATAATTTTCTGTTCGATCGCTTCGTGCGGCACCATTTCGCCGCCGATTTTTGAAAATCGCGAGAGCCGGCCTTCGATGTAAAGGAAACCGTCTTCATCGAATCGGCCGATGTCACCGGTCTTCAACCAGCCGTCGCGAAGAATTTCGGCAGTTCGTTTCGGGTCGTGCAAATATCCTTCGAAAATATTGACGCCGCGCAACCAAAGCATTCCGCTGTCGTACAACGAAACTTTCCGATCGGCTTCCGGTTCACGGATTTCGGCGGCGATGCCAGGCGCCAATCTGCCAACCGATCCCAAACGGCTCGACGGTTGCACGTGTTCACCTGGCGTGGGCGGCTCGGGATCTGGCAAATTCACACTAACCACCGGCGCAGTTTCGGTAAGCCCGTACCCTTCGAACACTTTTTTGTGGAAACGTTCCTCAAAATGGCTCGCGAGATCGAGCGGCAATTTTTCGGCGCCGGTGATGATAAGGCGCAAAGTCTTAAGCTGCTCCGCTTCGGCTTTACGCAAATAGAGACGTAGAAAAGTGGGTGTCAGCAACAAAAAGGTCAGCTTGTATCGGTCGATGAGAGCCGCGCATTTGGCGGCGTCCAATGGATTCGGATACGTAATTGTGCGCACACCTTCGACGAGTGGATACCAAAGCGTGACAGTCGATCCAAACGTGTGGAAAAAAGGTAACGACGCGAGAATCGCATCCGTTTTCTTCGCATCGAGCAGTTCCCGGAATTGCGAGACATTTCCCATGACGTTGCGGTGACTCATCACAGCGCCTTTGGGTTCACCAGTGGTTCCGCTGGTAAAAAGCAACACTGCTTCGGCGTGCCCGCCCTTTTTCGGGATGTTCAATAACCGCAGGAGCAAGCGCGCGGGTAAGATTATCGAGATGACCCACCACAGGACAATTTGGGGCTTCATGCGCGGGAGCAGCTCGTCCAGCTTCAACACTCGTTCCGGCCATGGAAAATCTTTTAGGCGTTCAATGAACGGCGTCGCAGAGATTGCGACCCGCAGGTCGGCGCGCCTGCAACAGGTTTCATTAACAGCGCGTCCGATTGTGAAATTCAGGTCCACAGGAACTTTGTTCGCCAGCATCACAGCCAAATTGGCAACGACCGATCCTTTGCTCGCCGGCAAGACGATTGCGATTCGCCGATCAGAAAATTCTTTTCGCAAAAAACGGCTGAATGCTGCGGCTGCTCCCAGCAATTTTCCACGGCTCAGCTCGGTGTGATCGAGTCCGTCGACCACCGCGGTGGCGAAGGGTCTGCGCTTCAGACCGCGCACGCAGTCTTCGGCAAGATGTCGATCCAATGATGGGCGGCGGCTGAAACAGAATTCGCCCAGCTTGAGCAATTCCTCGCGCACGGTCGCGACGTCGGCTGCTTTTGCCTCGATTGGTTTTCCAAAGGCGACCGTAACAGGGTACCGAATTCGCTTCGGAAATTTCCTGAAAAATTTTCCGCCTTGGAATGAAAAGATTGAGCCCCAAAGTTGATCCAGCCAGACCGGAACGACCTGAGCCTTCGCGTGCCGCGCAATAACTTCATAGCCGCGCTGTAAACGCAACAACGTACCCCTTCGTTCCAACTCGACTTCCGGGAAAACACATACGATTTCGCCTTCGGCGACTTTTTCCGCAGCGGCGCGAACTGCAGCATGCGACTGCCGCTTGCTGATCGGGATACAACCAATCGTGCGCAGAATCGGATGCAAAATTCGTTTATAATAGTATTCCTGGTCGATCACGTAGCGAATCGGCCGCGGACAGGCGAGCTGCAGGATGAGCGCATCCACCCAGCTGATATGATTCGGCACGAGGAGAAACCCGCCGGCGGGTAAGTTCTCCAGACCGAGCGGAGTGACGCGATAGAATGCCCGGACTAATGGCCGGCCCAAAAAATAGAGCGCGCGTTCGGCAGTGGATTGGGGCGCCATCGTTTATGATTTACAATCGGCGTGTAGCAAACTGCAATCCGCAATTGTCGATGCAACCTTTGGGGCAAAAACCGCTGAGCGTCGCCCGCAGCGCACTCTTTCTTCTGCTCGCCATTAATCTCTTCAATTATATTGACCGCCAAATCCTGGCTGCGCTCGAACCTGATATTCGCGCAACTTTTTTCGCAGCGAACGACGTACACGCGATGACCAAGACCGGTCTGCTGGGCGATGCGTTTTTTGTGACATACATGGTCAGCGCGCCGATTCTCGGCCTGCTCGCCGATCGATTCTCCCGTTGGATCATCGTTGGTTCCGCTGTGATTTTGTGGAGTTTTGCCAGCGGCGCCTCCGGTTTGGCAGCAACGTTCGCCATCCTCGTTGCAACCCGCGTGTGCGTTGGAATTGGCGAAGGCGGTTATGGGCCTGCGGCGCCGACGATCCTGTCGGATCTCTTCCCGATCGAAACACGCGGTCGCATGATGGCGATTTTTTACACGGCGATCCCAGTTGGCAGTGCGCTCGGCTATGTCATTGGTGGATTGATCGGCGCTAACTTTGGGTGGCGTTGGGCATTTTACCTGGTTACCCCGCCAGGGTTACTGCTGGGCCTTTGGTGTTTTTGGCAACGCGACCCGCGTGTGGCTTCCGATCATTTAGTACAAAAGTCTCCGCGCTGGAATCTGCGCGATTATTTGAACCTGTTCCGCACACGGTCCTATCTCATCAACTGTGTCGCCCAAACGCTAATGACTTTTGTGACGGGCGGCCTCGCGTATTGGGTGTCAGCCTACCTTGAATATCGAAACCAAAGCCCGGCCGCCGGCAGGACGATCTTCGGACTGATCACGGTAGTGGCCGGTTTGACCTCAACGCTCCTTGGGGGCGTCGTTGCCGACAGGTTGCGCTCGCGTTTTGCTGGTTCGTACTTCTGGGTTTCCGGAATCGGGATGCTGATTGCGTGTCCATTTTTTGTTGCAACCCTTTACATTCCTTTTCCAGCCGCTTGGATCACAATGTTTGTCGCGATCTTTTTCTTGTTTGTAAATACAGGCCCTTCCAACACCGCTCTCGCGAACGTGTCGCTACCAGAGGTGCGCGCGACCGCGTTTGCAGTAAACATCTTGGTCATCCACGCGCTGGGAGATGTGCAGGCGTTCTGGCTACTCGGCTACATTGGCGGTCATACCAATATGCACGTGGCATTTTTGTTGGTGTCCGGAATCATTTTACTCTCCGGGGTGGTTTGGCTTATCGGTGTGAAATATCTTCCGGCTGATACGGCTGCGGTAGAAAGCCAAACCGGCTGAATAAATCCGACGAATTCAAATGATTTGCTCATAGAAACCTATGTCAGTCGTGCGCACCCTTGCGGTTTGTTTGTTGATGCTGATTGGCGCCTGTGCGTTTGCCGAGGGCGTTCCAAATGATTGCACACAACTGCTGCTGGGAATTGCGCCAACATGGAATTCGATGCGGGGCGAATTGCGATTGTTCGAGCGGACGCGCGGTGGCGACTGGAAGGTTGTGGCCGGACCGTTTCCAGTATTGTTCGGCAAGAATGGTCTCGCGTGGGGAACGGGAATTTCAGGGCAGAACGAACCAGGCCTTCGCAAAAAAGAACGAGACGGCCGCGCGCCGGCTGGAATTTTCGCGATCGGACAGGTCTTTGGATACGAGGCACATCTGCCGGCCGGCGGCGATTATCCGTATCATCAGGTCACCGAGGCAGATGTTTGGAGCGATGATCCGCGGTCGCCGAACTACAATCGCCATGTCGTAATTGATCCGAAAAATCCGCCGGACAATTACACCCATGAAAAAATGCGCTCGGGAGATTTTGCCTATCACTGGCTGATCGAGATCCGACACAATTCCGATCCGCCCGTGCCCGGAGCCGGCAGCGCCATCTTTTTTCACATCCGGCGTGGCGTTAACAGGTCTACGACAGGTTGCACGACCATGGCGCAAGACAATCTTGTAAAAGTGATTACCTGGCTGCGAGCGAACCGACATCCCTGCTATGCGCTGCTGGCCGCCGAAGAGTACGCAAACAAGTGGCGCGCCTGGAATCTGCCGCCACCGGAGGCGTCGCACAGCACTGTTTCATTGGGTCGTTGAAATCTGGCGGTGGCTTGTTAGCTTGTCGTTAGTCAATTATGCCACGACGAAAACGTCCCAATCCTCAATCGGAAGAAAACATCCGCCGTATCGACACGAAACCACGCGCAAAGAAGCAGACACATGGCTTCCAGGTCCACTTCCTCCGCGGCGATCGTGTGGTCACGAGGATGTTCAGCGATAACGTGTATGGCGGTAAACAAGCCGCACGACGCGCCGCCCGAAAGTTCAAACAGTCGATGATACGCCGTTTACCCCGGAGAAAGTTTCTGGGCGGATAGACTCTTCGCTCTCGGGCTCCATTTTCCGGTACGCTTTCCAGGATTCTAAAAATCCCGGCGCGAAATCGTCGGGTCTGGCCAACGTCCAGCCATCAATCACAACCGGCGCAAAAAAGAGGCCTCTTTTGATTTCGCACTTGTTAGGTGCAAGACCTCCTGAAACCACACCGCGGTAGCCCCAGATAAACTCGTGGTCGGTACGCGATGAAGCAGTGAGCCTGAAAATTCTTTTGAGTGGAATATCGACGCCTAATTCTTCCTTCAGCTCGCGCCGCGCTGTTTCATCGTAATTTTCTCCGGCAGTCACGTGGCCGGCAGCGCTGGAATCCCATTTCAGCGGATGGCGATCTTTCCAACGGGAGCGTTGCTGCAAGTACACATCCCCGGCCTGATTGAAAATGAGGATATGAACGGCGCGATGACGCAAGTTATTCCCATGCACTTCGGCACGGCTTGCGTAGGCGCAGATTCGGTCATTCTTATCGACCACCGCGAACCGCTCGTTGGACGTCGAATCCGCCTCCTGGCACTGAGGAGGCGCGCCGTAATTCGAAAGAGCGATCCATTGCAGCAATGATAATTCCTCCGCTCGTGTGTTTGGATCGATGTTCAAATCGCTCGCGAGCATGTTCCAGTCGGGAGCGTATTCCCGCAGCAATTTCCGCAGCTGTTTTCGTCTCTGAGAAAACCCAAGGCGAATTAATTTCAAGAGCAACTCATCGTCGTGTTCGGGCAATTCAACCGGGTCACGTGGCACGAGTCGCACCACTGCCGAATCGACATCAGGCCGTGGTACAAAAACAGTTGCAGGAACGCTGCGCAGGTATTTCACGTGATGATGCAACTGAACCCGCAATGTCAACGCTGCGTAATCATGCGTGCCGGGTAATGCAGAAAGACGCATTGCCATCTCCTTTTGTAAAGTGAACATACAGAGAGAGATAGCGCTTGGATACTCAAGGAATTTCGTGAGCAATGGAGTTGAAATGTTGTAGGGCAGATTCCCAACCAATTTCACGCAGCGATGCGCAAACAGAACGAGTGGATCGAATTTCAGCGCATCAGCATTGACAATTTTAAATCTCTCGTCGCCGAACCGCGCGCGCAAAAACTTTGCAAGTCGCGCATCTTTTTCGATTGCCAGAACGTGCGCGCCTTTCTCCAGAAGAAATCTGGTTAACGCGCCCAAGCCGGGTCCGATCTCGACCACATAATCTTCGGAAGTGATTTGTGCCTGATCGACGATCCAGCGAGCGAGGTTTTGATCGTGCAGAAAATTTTGGCCGAGAGCCTTCACCGGCGACACGCCAATTTGGTTGAGCGTGGCGCGTATCTCTGAAAGCTTCATAGGCTCGGCGTACGTCCCACAGGAGAGAAAGGGAAACTCCTAGGTTTGTTCACAAAATTCTGTGAACAAAATGCGTCGAAACCGTAAACTTGTTCACAAGTTATTCACGCCCCTTTTCTTGCGGAGTCGAACGTAAGGAATCTGACGCGAGTAATCGCGTGCAGCAGTGCCCTATTCATGAGATGGCAGCGCGCGACGCGACCGTTTTCTGCGGTTCTTTAGATAGGTTTGTTTCGCCTCTTTTATGGAAGCGCCTTCGAGAAAGTACGCCGTCGCGGCACGACCAATCGCATATGTTCCCGCGCCGGCGACCATCCCACAAACCAGGTTGCCCCAGCCAGGGAAAAATTTCAGCATCGCGCGCGCGCCTTCGCGAAGGAGCATGCCGGCACCAACGTTTGCTCCAAGCGCGGCGATGAACTCAGTCGCAGCTCGCAGGCTTCGTTCCCTGCCGCTGATGTACATGATTCCCGAAACCATCATGACTTGGAGCGCAGTGAGAACCGGCATGTCTGCCAATGGAATCGGTTGCGCACCAATTGCGGCGCAGATCGCGGTCGTCGATTTTATCAACATTTGCGCGACGTGAACCTGGGCATGCCGATCGCGCGAAATGCGGATCATCTCGATCTTCGCCTGGTTCGGCAATTCCGCCGCAAGTAGCGACATCAGCCGCCGCGTTTCCGCAGATTGCTTTTCCGTGATTCGAACTACGGTGAGCAACCGATCGCGAAGAATCGGCTGTGCATCGAGCGCTTGTTCCAATTCTGTCACTCGTCTCGCCGATCCCAGCGAAAGACCGATGAGTTTCGTATCGCCTGACAGGACGGCGAAGGGTCCATTCAAATTCGATTCGCCGTCGTCGAAAAAGAAAACGACATCGGCAGGTTCGCGCCTGAGGTCTTCTTGAATTTGCGCTTCGACAGAATTGTCGGCGTCGCGCGCGTCTAAAATCGAGATGGTTCCGTGACCGGGAATCGCCCATTCGGTCCAACGATGCACCGGCGTAAGGGTCACATTCATGCCTTCGTGCGAAACCGGAGCAAAAAGCAGATCGATTATTTCGGGCATCGGCGTTGTGCTAGACCCGATAAAGAGAAATCGCGGTCGCCGTTGCTGGAGGAATAATTGCTTTAGCGGTACCAATTCACGCAGAACTGGACGGCGAATTTTTTCGGGAAGCCTGGATGCCAGGCCTTCGAGACGCTCTGCAACTTGAACGAGAGTGCTTTGATTCATTGTTGTAAATGAAATCTGAATGACGAATCGCTGCTCTGCGATTATAGCGTAGCATGAATTTGAACATCGAAATACTTTCGAAAGCCGCAGATCAGGCGCGCGGTTTGTGCATGGACGCTGTGCAAGCCTCGCAATCAGGGCATCTCGGGCTCCCACTCGGTTGCGCGGAAATCGGCGCGGTTCTTTTTGGTCATGCGCTGCGATATAATCCGGACCAACCTCGGTGGATCAATCGCGATATCTTCGTGCTCTCCGCGGGGCATGGCAGCATGTTTCTTTACGCCTGGCTGCACATGAGCGGCTACGATTTGCCGATGTCGGAAATCAAACGCTTCCGGCAACTGCATTCGATGACGCCGGGACATCCGGAATTTGGCGAGACGCCCGGAGTGGAATGCACCACTGGCCCCCTTGGTCAGGGCGTGGGCAACGCGGTTGGAATGTCCGTCGCAACGAACATGGCTGCGGCACGGTTCAATACCAGTGAGCACAAGATTTTTGACCAGCACGTCGTCTGTTTGTGCGGTGACGGCGACATGCAGGAGGGCGTCGCGTCAGAGGCATGCGCGCTTGCCGGCGTTTGGGGCCTGGACAACCTGATTTACATCTACGATTCCAACGGTGTTACGCTAGACGCCCCGGCTAAGCTAACGCAGTGCGAGGACACGGCTCAGCGAATGAAAGCGTACGGCTTTGATGTCCAGGAAATCGAAGGCCAGGACATGCGACAGTTTCTTGATGCTTTCAACGTCGCGAAACGCCGCGACAACGGCAAACCGCAGTTCATCGTCGCGCATACGCTAATCGGCAAAGGCATTCCCGAAGTCGCAGGCACGTACAAAGCGCACGGCGAAGCGGGCGCGAAATTCGTCGATGCCGCACGCAAGGCACTCGGATTGCCGGACGAACATTATTTTGTGTCGAAAGATGTGTACAACTATTTCGCCGAGCACAAAAAGGAATTGCTCGCCGATTACGATCGTTGGGAAAAGACTTACGATGCGTGGCGCGCGACGAACCCTGACAAAGCGAAGCTGCTCGACGACGGGTTCGCGCGAAAAGTGCCCGCTGATCTTTTATCGAAGATCCCCGATTTTCCTAAGGACGCTAAACTGGCGACACGCAAAGCAGGCGGCGAAGCGTTGCAGCCGATTGCGCAAGCGATGCCGCTGCTCATGAGTGGCAGCGCCGATCTGTACGGGTCGACGATGAATTACATCAATGACGGTGGCGATTTTAATCGCGACAATTTTTCCGGACGGAACGTTCGCTTTGGCATTCGTGAGCACGGCATGTGCGCGATTCTCAACGGCATCTCGTATCATGGACTGTTCCGCGCCTCCGGCGCGACGTTCCTGGTGTTTACCGATTATTGCCGCGCTGCTATTCGGCTCAGCGCACTAGCGAAGCTTCCCAACGTTTACATTTTTACCCACGACTCGATCGGCGTCGGCGAGGACGGCCCAACCCATGAACCTGTGGAGACCGTCAGCTCCGTTCGTTTGATTCCGAATATCGACGTGATTCGGCCAGCCGACCCCGAAGAAACCGCAGGCGCATTTGTAGCGGCGATGCAGCGAATCGATGGGCCAACTCTGCTCGCGCTCACGCGTCAGACTGTTCCCATGCTAAACGATATCGACGTAAACCTGCGTCGGGAAGGCGTGCTGCGCGGCGGTTATATCGCTAAAAAGGAAACCGCCAAGCTCGACCTGATCATCCTTTCGTGTGGAAGCGAATTGCAGCATGCGCTGGCAGCTGCGAAACAGCTGGGTGACGGCGTGCGTGTCGTGTCCCTGCCGTGCTTTGAAAGATTCAACCGCCAGCCGCTGGGATACCGCGAAGAAGTTTTGCCTAACGAATGTCGCAGACGTGTGGCAATCGAAGCCGGGGTCACCGAGATTTGGTACGAATATGTTGGCCTGGACGGAAAGGTCGTCGGACTGCACCAATTCGGTTTGAGCGCACCGGGGCCTGAAGTGATGAAGGAACGCGGCATTGACGCGCAGCACGTGATCGAAGCAGCGAAATCGCTGGGGTAGAGGCCATTGTCCTCGATCGCTTACCCAGGATGCGATGAGACACGGACGGTCAGGTGAACCGCCCTGCCCTAAAACGCTTCTTCTGATTGGCTCACGTTGCGCGCCCGAGTTTCGAAGCGTGTGTATTCCTTCAGGAATGTGAGCGGAATTTCGCCGACAGGACCATTGCGCTGCTTGGCGATAATCAATTCGGCTTCGCCCGCCTTTTCCACACGAGCCTCCTCGTCTTCCTCGTACAGCTCCGGCCTAACGAGTAATCCGACCAGGTCCGCATCCTGCTCAATCGAACCAGACTCCCGCAGATCGCTCAAGCGCGGTTTGCCGCCGGAACGCTGTTCTGGCTGCCGATTCAATTGCGCCACCACAATGACCGGAATTTTCAATTCTTTCGCCAAAGCTTTGAGCCCTGCAGAAATTTCAGAAATCTCCAACTGGCGATTATCCTGTGCGCGACGCGACGTGGATCGCAATAGCTGCAAGTAATCGACGATCAAAAGCTGCACATTCTGCTGCGCCTTCAGTCGGCGCGATTTTGCCCGCAGTTCCAGAATGCTGAGGCTGGCACTGTCATCGATGAAGATTTTTGCCTCCGCTAATTTTGACGCTGCAGCAGTCAAGCTCGGGAAATCGCGCTCGCCCAAAAAGCCGTCGCGTACTCGTTGCAGGTTTACACGCGCGCGAGAGCATAGCAGTCGTTGCACGAGTTGCTGACTGCTCATTTCCAAGCTGAACACGCCGACGGGCAGCTGTTCGTTGATCGCGACATATTCGGCAATATTCATGGCGAGCGCGGTTTTTCCCATGCTCGGCCGCGCTGCAATCACGATCATTTCCGAAGGATGCAGGCCGCTAGTCATGCGGTCGAACTCGACGAAACCCGTTGAGATTCCAGTGATGCTACCTTTGCGTTCGTAGAGTTTCTCGATGGTCTCGATCGCTTGCATCGCGTGATCTTTCATCGAGAGCATTTGGCCTTTGAACCGGTCTTCGCCGACATCGAAAATCTTCTGTTCCACTTCGTCCAACAGACTGTCGACCTCATCCTGCTCTTCGTAGGCGCGGCGCACGCTCTCGGTGGCGGCGGAAATGATTTGTCGCAAAATGTATTTATCGCGGACGATCTCCAGGTAGTACTGCACATTCGCCGCGGTCGGAACGAAGGTGAACAGGTTCGTCACGAATGCCGCACCGCCGACGCTGTCGAGGAGGTTCCGATCGCGCAGCACCTGCGTGAACGTGATCAGATCAATGCCCTCTCCGGCGTTCCACAGATCGACAAGAACTTCGTAGATCGTCCGATGCGCAGGTACGTAAAAATATTCTTCGTTAATCTTCTCGACGCATTCCGCGATTGTTTCGCGCGGTGAGATGAGCATTGAACCGAGAACGCCCTGTTCCGCTTCTACGCTATGCGGTGGCGTTCGGTGAACATCCTGCGCAGAACCTGTTGGCGAAATGGGAACAACTTTTTCGCCGCTTCGCGCCGCCGAACCTCGGCCAGCGCCATTTCCCGCTTTACGAGGCTTCTCTCCTGTCCACGCGGACGGTGGAGTCGCCATTTATTTCTCTTCTTGTTTCGGCTGTTCTTTTTTCCTGCGGAAAATTCGACGTTTCTTTTTGTCAGGTTCTTCCGGCGCAGCGGCTGGCGTCGCCTCAGCCTTTGGTTCCGCTGCAGATTTAACCTGAAAAACAAGTTGGGCCGTCACGTCATGATGCAGCTTGATGGCGACCTCGTGCTCGCCGGTGTCTTTAATCGGCCGGTCCAAAACAATTTTGTGTCGATCGATCTCTGCGCCGACTTCATTTTTTAATCGGTTCACGATGTCTTGTGCTGTCACTGATCCAAATGCTTTGCCGGTCTCGCCAGTCTCCAACGTAAAAACAAACCGCGCCTTGCCGATACGGCGCGCGAGTTCCTGGGCTTCGTTCAATTCGCGTGCTTCGCGTTCAGCGCGTTTCTGCTTAAGCGCATTCAACTGGCGCAAAGCCGACGGTGTGACTTCATACGCCATTTTGCGCGGCAGGAGATAATTGCGCGCGTAACCGCGACGCACCTTGACCACGTCGGCTTCGGCACCGAGTCCAGGAACATTTTCAGTCAAGATGAGTTCAGTTAATGGCATATCACCGTGTGTACGAAAGTTCCGGGGGCGATGAGTATAAAACTGCAATAATTACTGTCAATGCACGATTAAAGATTTGCCTGCGGTTTTTTTAGTATCCGTATTTGTCATGTTGAGCGACGCGACACATCTCGGATTCGCTTCGGAATGCCCGAACAACTGACGAGAGATTGAAACTCTGGCTTCGCGGACTCTGTCAGCTGCGTTGCAGCTTCGCTCCGCTCAGAACGAATTGCGTACGGTTCAGATCATGCCGAGCTTCATGCGCCCGGCTTCGCTGATCATGTTCTGGTTCCATGGCGGATCCCAAACGAGCTGCACATCGGCTTCATCGATGCCATCAATGCTCAGAATTTTGCTTTGCGCGTCGTGCGCGATCGCCGGTCCCATTCCGCAACCGGGCGCAGTCAAAGTCATTTTCACTTCGACGCGAGTCCCGCCGCCGTCCTTTTTCATCAAACGACAGTCGTATACCAGACCTAGATCAACGATATTGACCGGTATCTCGGGATCGTAACATTGGCGGAGTTGGTTCCAGACGTCATCCTCTGAAACTTCGCCATTGGTGCGCGCGGGTTTTTCCGTTTGTTCCGGCTGCGGTTTTTCCAAACCCAACGCGTCCAGATCTTTCTCCGCGACTCGCGCGAGGCCTTGATAAGTTGCGACTGTATAACTGCCTCCGAGGCATTGTGTGATCACGCCCTGGGTTCCGGCCTGAAGGGTCGTCTTCTCGCCACTGGGAATTTGGATCGCCTCGCAATCACGCTTCAATGTGAATTCAGTGTTCTCGTACATGGTTTACCCTCTTCGGATGACTATGCCACACTTGAACTAAATGACGAAATCCGAATGACGAATACCGAAGGAGAACGGAAGAGCCGAATGCGAGTTTCTGTTATTGCTTCGTCATTCTCTAGTACACATCCCGCTTGTAGCGTTTCTCGTTTTTCAGCTTCTCGACGTATTCGTTCGCTTGGTCGATGGTTTTGCCACCCTGCTCCTGGACAATCTTGCGCAGGGTTGCATCCACGTCTTTAGCCATGCGGCGCGCGTCACCGCACACGAAAAACTGCGCGCCCTCTGCATCGATCCAGTTCCAAATCTCGGCCGCGTTTTCCGCCATTTTGTGCTGCACATAGATTTTCTGGGCCTGATCCCGCGACCACGCGCAATCTAGCCGCGTGAGAATTCCCTTTTTCATGAACACGTCAAAATCTTCCTCATAAGCGAAGTCGCATTTCACATGCTGCGCTCCGAAGAAGAGCCAGTTTTTGCCCTTTGCGCCGGCGACCTGTCGTTCCTGCAAATACGCTCGAAACGGGGCAATACCCGTGCCAGGCCCCACCATGATGATCGGCGTATTGGGATTCTCCGGTAGATGAAAATGTTTTGCGTTGCTGGGAAAAACCGGAACCGGCACGTCGTCAGCACGTTCTGCGAGAAACGAGGAGGCCACGCCTTTGCGTAGGCGGCCATGACTTTCATAACGAACGACGTCCACAATCAAATGCACCTGGTCCGGAAACGCCTTGAGGCTCGAAGCGACTGAATAAAGTCTCGGCTGTAATTTTGACAGCCCACCGACAAATTCTTCCGGACTGAAGCGCGCAGATGGATGTTCGATGAGAAAGTCAATCACTTCCATGCCCCACAGATAAGTCTGCAGATCCTGTTTGCGGTCTGGAGCCAGAAGATAACGCAGGGTCGGCGCAGCACTGGCGCGGTGTGCAATTGCTTTTAGAAATTTCGGCGTCGGTTGCGTAACACTGTAATCTCGAAGTAAGGCTTTCCGCAGCGATGTTGGTTCTCCCTTGAACCGGGGCACTTGTTCATCTCCAGTGGCGCCAAGCGCCCGAATAATTTCGTCAACCAGCTCGGGATCATTGGTTGGATACACGCCGACCGAATCGCCTACCTCAAAGTGCAATCCCCACCCAGTGAGATCGAGCTCAAAATGACGCGTGTCCTTTTCAGATTCCGGCCCGCTCAGCCGGCGATTGACCAGCATCCTGGCGGGAAAAGGATTGGTCCGCGAGTACGGCAGGGCGGCAATAGTGGCAGTAGCTTCAATCATAGCTGCATTTTTTAGCGGCGATTGGTAATCGCCGCAAATCTTGACGCGTCATTTTCAAAAGCTCTTTGAGGAACGTTTCGATCGCCTACTTGCCTTTGACTTTTCCGCAGCCGGCGCGATCGCGAAGTCCACCTGCCGCTTGAAGACGTCAACACGCGCAACAAATACAGACAGATTGTCGCCAACCTTAAACCTTTTGCGTGATCGTCGGCCAATGAGTTGGCGCCGCGCGGGCTCAAATACATAGAAGTCGTCTGTAAGCGATGAGACGTGGATAAGGCCCGTGACAAGAGCGTCGGGTAACTCGACCATCAATCCGTAATTCCGGATGTCCACAACGGTTGCTGAAAATATCTGCGGCTTACGGCCGGCGAGTTGCTGCTGGAAAAACTCGAGCTTTTTCATCTGCGTTGCGTCGATCTCGGCATCGGCGGCATTTCGCTCCGTTGTTGAAATGTGTTCGGCGATAGAAACAATTTCCGCCATGCCCATATGGTAAGGCGCGTCACTGCGTGACCGCCGTTCGGTAGTTCGCGAGGCTGCGGACGGCAACGGAGTGCCGTCGCTAGCCAATGCTCGGTGCACGACCAGATCGGCGTAACGCCGGATCGGACTGGTGAAATGCAAATAATTCGCCTTTGCCAAGCCGTAATGTCCCAGCGGCCGAGGATCATAGCGTGCACGTTTAAGACTTTTGAGAAGACCGACCTTCAGCGCCTGCTCTTCCGGTTTCCCCCGAATTTCGGCGAGCAATCTCTGTAGTTCGGCGCGATGTGTGAGATCACCGACCCGGTAATCGAAACTCAGCGCGAACTCACGGTACTCGGCGAGCTTTTCCGGATCGGGATTCTCATGAACGCGATAGATTGTTGGAATCGCGCGCTTTTTCAGCTCTCGCGCCACCGCCTCGTTTGCCGCCAGCATGAATTCCTCAATCAATTGATGCGATTCATCGTTCTCGACGCGCTCCAATCGTACTGGTTTACCTTGTGTATCGACCCAGACTTTTACCTCTGGAAAATCGAGGTCCAGTGAACCCTGTTCGAATCGTTTTCGCCGCAACAGGGCTGCGAGTTCCCAGGCAAGATGAAGCCGCTCGCCCAATCGATCCTGGGGCGGCGACTTTAAAATCGCGTATGCTTCTTTGTACGTAAGGCGGTAAGCACTGCGAATCACGCTTCGCGCAAACCGTGCGCTTTTAGCCAGACCACGTTTATCGAACTGGATGAAAACCGAGTGGGTCAGGCGATCGACTTCCGGTTTGAGGCTGCAAACACCATTGCTCAAGCGCTCCGGCAACATTGGGATGACACGGTCCGGCAGATAAACGCTGTTGCCGCGCCGCCGCGCCTCGCGGTCTAACGCGCTGCCTGGTTGCACGTATGCGGCAACATCTGCGATGTGTACGCCGAGTAGCCAACCGCCGTTTGAAAGCGTTTCGACGTGAATGGCGTCGTCGAAATCGCGCGCATCGTCGGGATCGATGGTGACGATAAATTGGTTGCGCAAATCTTCGCGTCTTGCGATTTGCTGGGGATCAACACTTTCCGGAATACGCTCCGCCTGCTCCAACACATCTCGGGGAAATTCGGTCGGCAGATGATACTTTCGAATGATCGAAAGCACGTCGACGCCCGGTGCGGATGCCGGCCCGAGCACTTCGATAATTTCCCCCTCGGGATTCACATGGCGCGATTGCCAGTCGTCGAGGCGAACGACGACTTTATCGCCAACGTTAGCGCCCCTCCCCGCCCGCCGATCTTCCTCTGCCGCTATCGGGTGGACGTAAATATCGTGCACGAAACGCGGATCATCTGGCACCACGTAGTAAAAATTTCGTGAGCGCTGTAGCGTCCCTACAACTGTATTGTGAGCACGTTCAAGGATTCGAATCACGCGCCCTTCGCGCCGTCCTTTTATCCGCCCGGCAGGCGCTTCAGGCGATATGCGCGCAACGACACGATCTCCATGCATCGCGGTGCCGACATTTTCCGCCGCAATGAAAACGTCTGGCTCATTCGGTTTTTCGGAGCTGAGAAAGGCGTAGCCGACTGGATGGACAGATAACTTCCCGGTTACCAAGTCAGCCTCACCGGGTAAGACGTATCGATCCTTGCGAATGCGCGCGATCTCACCCGCGCGTTCGAGTTCGCGCAATGTTCTGCGAAACGCGACTCGCGCTCTGCCGCTTACGCCAAGTTCTCGGGCGATTTCGACCTTGTTAAGCGGCCGGTAATCCCTCCTGGACAGAAGCGCGAGAAGTTGTTCTCTAATTCTGAGTCCGTTTACTATCATTTGAGCGAAATAATATGCTCAGTTTTGTCGATTTAACGCGATTTCAATAGGAGGTCCGACAATGCCAAGATCTAAAACCGGAGGTGCAATGGTTGTCCTACTCGCTGTAATCGTTTCGTTTGCGGCAGGAGGACCCACAATGAAGATCACCAGTTCTGCTTTCCACGAGGGCGGCAACATTCCATCGAAATTCACGTGTGACGGATCCGACACTAGTCCGCCTTTGCAAATAACCGGTATTCCTTCGGGAGCGAAATGTCTTGTCTTGATTACCGACGATCCGGATGCGCCTGGTGGATTGTTTACTCATTGGCTGGTCTGGAACATCCCACCGCAGACGAGTTCAATTGCGGAAGGCAGTGCGCCAAAAGGGGTACAAGGTGCAAACGATTTCGGCAAATCAGGTTATCGCGGTCCGTGTCCGCCTCCAGGCACACATCGATATTCGTTTAAGATTTTCGCTCTCGATCGCGAACTGGAATTGCGCTCTGGTGCAAAGCGGAATCAGCTGGATGCCGCCATGAAGGGGCATGTAATCGCGCAGGGCGAGCTCGTCGGACGTTACGCACGAAGAAAATAACGATAGCGGCGCTCCCCGACCCTGAAGAGATAGATCGCTGCGGTCATCACACAGCGCCCGTTAGAAGGTGTTCGAATAATCGAACGGCTGCGCTAGTCTGACTCGTATGCGCGAGAGGATCTGGAAAATCGATAAGCGCGTCTTCGACGTCTCTCGGCATGGCTTGATCATGGGCGTTTTAAATGTAACGCCGGATTCATTTTCAGACGGCGGTGAATTTTTCACTGCCGACAAAGCAGCAGAACGCGGCTTACAAATGGTAGCGGAAGGCGCTCATATCATCGACATCGGCGGCGAATCGACACGCCCAGGCTCGGAAGCTGTCACTGTTAAGGAGGAACTGTCTCGCGTGATTCCAGTGATAGAAAACTTGCACCGAAAAGTTGATATCCCCATTTCAATCGACACGTCGAAAGCAGAAGTGGCACGGGCGGCGATTCAGGCGGGTGCTTCGATTGTAAACGATGTCACTGGCGGACGAGGAGACGAGCAAATGCTACCGCTGGTTGCCGAAACCAAATCCGCTCTCATCATAATGCACATGCAAGGAACCCCCCGCACGATGCAGGGGCAACCGCGCTATGAAGACGTCGTTGCAGAAATTTCCGAATTTTTTCGACAACAATTTGCGCGCGCCATAGGTTTAAATATTGATCCTATGGCGATTGCGTTTGATCCGGGCATTGGTTTCGGGAAGACGCTCGAGCACAATCTCGACTTGCTGGCGCAGTTGGAGCGACTGCGGCCGCATGATCGAGCCCTGGTGGTTGGCGTTTCCCGCAAATCGTTTCTCAGCACGTTGATCCAATCGCCGGAGATCAAGGACCGGCTCATTCCGGGCCTCGCGCTGACTTCGCTCCTGCGCGCGCGAGGCGCGGACGTGTTTCGTGTTCACGATGTGAGAGAGAACGTGTATGCATTGCAGGTAACGGAGGCGATTCTGCAGAGGTCAAAATGATTCATCAACTCATCGATCTGTGGTTAAGAGGCTGGCGAAGCCTGGTCGAGATCCTCCTGCTGTGGGTGGCTATCTATTACGGCTACCTTTATTTTCGCGGAACGCGCGGGGCGAAAGTCTTGACGGGATTAGCGATCGTTTTTCTCACGCTGACCCTGATCTCCACCCTGCTTAACTTGGTGGTGATTGGATGGATCATCCGGAGTTTCTCTGTTTTTCTCGCAATCGCTTTGGTGGTGATCTTCCAGCCCGAGCTGCGACGTGGCTTGGCTGCTCTTGGTGGACATCCAATCTTTTCGCTCACGAGTGAGAGGCGAGAAACCGTTCATGATTTGGCGGAAGCGGTGACGCAGTTGGCGAACAAACAGTTCGGCGCGCTCATCGCGATCGAGCGAGACACGTCGATTCGCGTTTACGAGGAGACGGGGGTAATCATCGATGGCGAGTTTTCAGTCGAGTTGATGCTGACAATCTTTCATCCAAAAGCCGCACTGCATGACGGCGGAGTGATCATTCGGAACGGGCGAATCGCAGCTGCGGCGTGCATCTTTCCGGTGAGCCAGAGGGAAACATTAGACCGCAGCCTCGGATTACGCCATCGGGCGGGGTTGGGAATCACCGAGGAATCGGATGCCGTCGCTGTTGTCGTTTCGGAAGAGACAGGCGCTATTTCCATTTGTCACCGGCGCCGAATTGAGCGCAATTTCACTCCAGAGACATTCCGTCAGCGCATTGCCGAAATTCTGTTGCATAGCAGTTATGAAGAGATTGATTCTGAAAAACTGGCGCGCGAAGTTGATCTCGCTTCTTCTAGCGACGACGCTTTGGTTCCTAATCAAAAAGAACGTAGCGACGACGCCGTCGCCGTCTGAAAGGCCGTACCGGACACAGGTAACGGAAACGCGATAACAGTTCTCGACTAGCCACAGGCCTACTAGCTGCAGCTCAGGCGCCAAGTTCAGCGCAAAAATCGCGAAAGGTTTTCGTCTTCCCAACGGCGTGCTCGCCGATAATCACGAAATTCGCGCTCGCGGCGGTTGAATTCTTCGGTGTGAATGCGCCGGCGATTTCGCGAAAGAATTTCGTCCGGCACCACTGAATGCAACATCTCGTGATAAAGCACGTACCGCAAAAACCACAGAGGAACGAACGGCTGGTCCAGCGCTGGATTAATCCGAATCATACGATCTTCTTCCTGAATTGTGCCAAAAACGAATTGTTCTCTCGGTCGATGTTTTCGTCGGCGTCCCCAGACAACATTGTAACCGCGAAGACGGTTGCGAAAGTGCCGCCGGTTTAAATGGTCAAAAATCGCTCGCAGATCGAAATGTGTTCCTTCGTGGCGCAGATTTAACTGCTGCTGCATCGGCAATTTCGGATGCGCCAGTTTTCGTTTCGTGGTTTTCTTTTTCCTTCCCATTGCCATGCTCCAAAATTAAACGCGAGAGAGCAATCTACTGGTCTCTAAATGTAGAGACAAGCAAAGCAGCTTTTTGACTAGAAAATTGTTGTAAGTTGCTAGCGTTCAGTTGCTTGAATGTAGTAAAATGAGAGCAAATCCCGATCAACGAACTAAAACCTTGGCGACCAGCACGATCACGTTTTGGCGGACCGGTTCTGGTGTCTTGTGCTTTTCCCGGGAGTCAGCGTTTTGCGGCAAACGCAAACTGCGTATAATCGTTCCAAGTTTCGGGAAAAATCACCGAAAACGATCAGAGACAGCAAATGACGCCTTTTCTTCGAAAACTGCTTGGCCAAAACTGGCTTTTATTGCTGCTGATGCTAGCTCTCGCTGTTTTTGGCGTGGTGGCAATCTACAGCGCGACGTCCAGTCGCAGCGACCCATTCGCGGCCGATTTCTGGCGGAAACAAGCAAACTGGGTTGTCGTGGGTGTCTTCGCGTTCATGCTGACCAGTTTGGTTCACTACCGATGGATTCGCTGGGGCGCCCTTCCGATGTACTTGGCCGGCATTGTGTTTCTAATCATGACGAAATTTATGGGGGTCAAAGTTTATGGAGCGCGCAGCTGGCTGCATCTGGGGCCAATCAATTTTCAGCCCGCGCAGCTTGCGGTTGTCGCAGGAATCATGGTGTTGGCGCTATTCCTGACACAGTTTCGCCAATTGCATCCGTCCCTGCGATTACTGCTTTCCGGAGCGATAGCCGGCGCGCCATGTCTTTTGATCCTCATGCAGCCAGACTTGGGCGAAGTTATCATTTGGGTGCCTGTGATGCTTGCGTTGTGGTTCGTGGCCGGACTGCCGCTGCGTTATTTGCTTTGCATTATTTTGATCGGGATCGCCTTCGTCCCAATTGCCATCAATTTCGGTCTTAAGCCGTACCAGCAAGAGCGGATAACCGCCTTTACCCATCCCGATATCGACAAGCAGGGTTCGGCATGGGCGATCAACCAATCGTTAATTGCGATTGGTTCAGGCGGCTGGTCGGGAAAAGGGTTTAAGGCTCCAAATACCCAAATCGAACTTGGCTTTCTGCCGGCCACGGCTGTGCATAATGACTACATTTTCTCGGCCATCGGCGAGCAGTGGGGATTTGTCGGCGGAGTAATTCTCATCAGCGCGTTTGCTTTGCTCCTGTTAACATGTCTTTTCGTCGCGTTTTTCGCCGGAGACCAGTTGGGCCTTCTTCTCGTAATAGGTATCACTGCGCTGATTTTCACACACATTTTCCAAAACGTCGGAATGACGATTGCGATGCTGCCGATTACGGGCGTGCCATTGCCGTTAATCAGCTACAGTGGCTCGTTCGTGCTGATGATCATGTTCGGCCTGGGCCTGGTGAACAGTGTCTGGATCCATCGAAACGTTCCCGTTTAACGAGACTGGTTAGGGTGTAACCGTTCGGATGTGTCGCAGTAGGGTCCTAATCGCGCCGAAACCATTTACTTTGGCTCGCGCTTGCCAGTAGAGTCGGGCTGCAAAGCCGATGGACGCTGATTACAAAGTTAAGCTCGAGGTCTTCGAAGGGCCGCTCGACCTGTTGCTATACCTGATCAAACAGGACGAGATCGACATCTATGACATTTCGCTCGAGCGGATCACCAGCCAGTACCTCGAGTATCTCCAAGCCTTCAAAGAACTGAACATTGATCTGGCTGGCGAATTCATCGTGATGGCAGCCAATCTCATTTACCTGAAGAGCCGAAGCCTGCTGCCGCGCGATCAACAGCCTCCGGAAGAAGATGCCGCCGAGGACGACCCTCGTTGGGAATTAATTCGACAACTCATCGAGTACAAAAAATTCAAGGAGGCGGCCACGGAGCTCAATCTGCGGGCACTCGAACAAGAAAGGATCTTCATCCGGGAACCCAGATCGTCATCAGATCTGCACGAACCGTTGCGCTTGGGAGAAGTTGGGATTTTCCAGCTGATTAGCGCTTTCCAAACCGTGATAAAACGAATGGAAGCGCGCCAGGACGTGCAGGAGATCTTCGGTGAACGTTTTAGTGTGTCGGAAAAAATCGACTCGATTTTGCAGCGTGTCGCTGCCAGCACTCGCTTTCGTTTTTCTGATTTGTTCAGCGGCGCTGCATCCAGAATCGAAGTGATTGTCACCTTTCTGGCGCTCCTCGAACTAATCAGGCTAAAGCAAGTCCGCGCGCTTCAGAAAAACGTTTTTGACGAGATTGAAATCACGGCCGCCACAGCATGACGCGAGAATTGTTCTAGCCTGCGCTGTCCTCAGCGCATCAGCTCTGGTTAAATTCTCCGCTGAGGACCGCGGACTCGACAACTCATGCCGCGAATTTTGATCGCCGGGTGTGGTTACGTCGGAGAGGCGACGGCCGATTTGCTTCATTTCGCCGGCTGGAACGTTGAAGGTTGGGTCCACTCCAAAGAATCAGCGGCGCGGCTTTCAACAAAGCCATATCCGGTCCGCGTGCTCGACATTTCACAACGTGGTGAGGTCGGTAAATGCGCAGGAATATTCGATGCAGTAATCCATTGTGCCAGCTCGCGTGGCGGTGACGCGGGCACCTATCGTCAGATTTACCTGAACGGTGCGCGCCATCTCCTCGAAGCTTTCCCTAAATCCAAAATTCTGTTTACAAGCAGCACCAGCGTGTACGCGCAGCGCGACGGCTCGTCGGTAACCGAAGAAAGCAAGACAACACCCCTTCGGGAGACCAGCCGGATTCTTTTAGAAGTGGAAAAGCTAATTCTTGAAAAAGGCGGGATCGTCGCGCGGCTTGCCGGGATCTACGGGCCGCAACGTTCGGCGCTGTTGAGCAAATTTTTAAATGGCACCGCAACCATTGACCCAGACAACGACCGATTTGTTAATCAGGTACACCGGAACGATATCGCGTCCGCACTTGTTCTTTTGTTAACCCGAGAAGCACAGACCTCCGGACAGATTTACAACGTCGTCGACGACCAACCACTTTTGCAGAGCGCCTGCTATCGCTGGCTTGGCCAGAGGCTGAATCGACCGCCGCCGCCAATAAGAAAATCCGAGCAACCCCGCAAACGCGGCGACACTAACAAACGTGTGAGCAACGCCAAACTACATCAATTAGGCTGGACTTTGGATTATCCCACATTCAGCGATGCAATGGACAAAAGCATTCTGCCAAGTTTCGCAGAGACGATTGCAGGTGCCTGCCAGTAGCACCAGGCTTCAGCCCGGTGGATACACCCCGTGCCCGAACCCTCTTCAACGGCTCTATGAAATCGCTTAAGCCTTTGAAACAGCAGCGCTCTCGTTAGGTCTCAATCAACGGGCTAAAGGCGGGTGTTAATGAAATCTGGGCCCTATCACGTCACCTGCGCCGTTTCCGCAATGGCAGCTCTCGTTGTGCCATCATGTTCGTGGTTTTCACCGAAGAGTTGGCGGATCACGTCCTCCACCGGCACCTCCTGCACGTTTATGTCGCTGACGTCGCAGGCCTCGAGAAGTCGCCGGCAGGTTTCGGTCACCTTTGCGCGCGGAACTTTCAGTTGCACCGAAACAGGTGTTTGCTCAGTGATTTCGCCAAACGCGGACAGGTCGCGGCGTCCTTCCTTTTCAAAAGTAAGACTCAGAACCTTATAACCCGAAAAACGATCAACGATCTCTGACAGCGGGCCATCGAAAAAGATCTTGCCGCGGTCGATTACCAACACTCGATGACACAACTCCTCAATGTCTTGCATGTAATGGCTGGTAAGCAGTGTGACGATGCGATGTTCCTCATTATAGATTCGCAGGAATTCGCGTACTCGTTGTTGGCTAACCACATCCAGACCGATGGTCGGCTCATCAAGAAATAACACACGCGGCTCATGAATGAGTGCCGCGATCAGCTCCATTTTCATTCGTTCGCCTAACGAAAGCTCGCGCACCATCACATTCATCTTGCCGCGCACATCCAAAAGCTCCGACAATCCATCCACGACTTTTTTAAACCGGTCGCGGTCAATTCCGTAGATCGCGCGATTCAGCTCGAGGGATTCTTGCGCGGGGAGGTCCCACCACAGCGCGTTCTTCTGCCCCATCAACAAACTGAACTGTCGTTTCATCTCGTTACGCCTTTCCCACGGAACAAAGCCGAGCACTCGCGCGTCGCCGGAAGTCGGATTCAGCAAACCGGAAAGCATCTTGAGCACCGTGGTCTTCCCGGCGCCGTTCGGGCCCAGGAATCCGACAAACTCGCCTTCCTCGATTTGAAATGTGACCTGATCAGCCGCTCGCGTCTCGTCGTACCGCCGCCACGCCAAACCTTTTACCGCGCCCCAGAGACCGCGCTCTTTGCGATAAGTGCGATAAATCTTTGTCAGTTTGGACGCTTCTATTGCCGGCATACGGAGTTTTGGAAAGGAAGCTATCAGCTTCCTCTACAGAACATCGTCAAGGCACGCCAGCAAATGCGAAACAGTTTCCTCTGTCTCGTCCCCCATATTCGACAGACGAAAGGTTTGACCACGGATCTTGCCGTAACCGGGGTCGATCACCAAATGATGCTTTTCCCGCAGCCTTCTCGCGAAGTCGATTACGTCGATGCCTTTACTGTTTTTCACGCAGGTGAGTGTCTTGGTGCGAAAGCCTTCCTCGGCAAAAAAATCGAAGCCCGCACGGCGCACCCAATCGTGCACAAGCGCATTGGTGCGTGCGTGACGCGCGTAACGCGCTTCGAGACCCTCCTGGAAAATTTCATCGAGCTTGAACTCGAGCGCGTGAACATGTCCAATGCTCGGCGTACTCGGCGTCATGAATTGCGCCTGCTCTGCCCTGAACTCCAGAAAATCGAAATAGAATCCGCGATTCGGAACTTTCCCGGCGCGAGCAAACGCCTTTTCCGAAACAGAAAACAATGAAAAGCCCGGCGGCAGCGCGAGCGCCTTCTGCGCTCCTGTGAGCATTACATCAATCCCGAGCGCATCCATGTCGATTTTCACCGCTGAGAACGACGACACGGTATCAACGATCAGCGCGACATCGGGATATTTCGCCAAAACGCAGCAAATCTCGGGCAGCGGATTCATCACGCCGGTCGATGTTTCGCTGTGGGTCAATGTGACAGTATCGAATTTTCCAGTGGCCAATTGCCGATCAAGATCCTTCGGATCGATATGCTTTCCCCATTCAACCTGAAGCGGTTCCGCCTCCTTCCCGCATCGCTTCGCGACATCAAACCATTTGTCCGAGAAGGCGCCGCACATGCAGCAAAGCACACCGCGATCGGTCACATTGCGGATCGATGCTTCCATGACGCCCCACGCAGAAGACGTGGAAAGAAATACCGGCTGCTTTGTACCGAACAACGTCTGCAGCTTTGGATGAATTTCGCGGTAAAGATTTCGAAAATCTTCGCTACGATGTCCAATCAACGGACGCGAAAACGCTGCCCAGGTTTTTTCGGAAACTTCAACGGGACCGGGAATGAAAAGCTTGTTGTGCGGATGCATGAAGCGAACATCCGATATTCGACATCCAACATCCAATGTTAAAGTTCTGCGGACCCAGTTGCGCCGGGAGGCATTGAGACGTAGGCCTCACGCAAATGCATCACCTGTTCGTCTTTTTGTTCCTTTGGATCTTTTTCGCTGTCGCGACGCGCTCTGAACCGTCGAGTTATCTCGTGTTCGTAAGCAACGAACGCTCAGGCGATGTCACGATCGTCGATGGAGCCACGGATACCGTGGTCGGAACATTTCCAGTGGGTAAACGGCCGCGCGGCATTCACGCAACGCCCGATGGCCGGCGACTCTTTGTTACATTGAGCGGCTCCCCACGAATGGCGCCTGGGCTGGATGAAAATCGCGCGCCGGCGGATAAACGCGCCGATGGTCTCGGAGTCATAGATCCAGTAGCGCGCAAATTGACGGATCGGTGGCATGTCGGGTCGGACCCCGAGCAATTCGCGATCAGCAACGACGGGAAATTCGCCTTCATCGCGAATGAAGACGATGCGAGCGCGTCGATTATCGATCTCGATTCAGGCCAATCGCGCGGCAAAATAAAAGTCTCGGAAGAGCCGGAAGGTGTCGGCGTCAACCCAGCAAACGCAGAAGTCTACGTCACCTGCGAAGAAAAGGGTGAAGTTTTCGTTATCGATCCAGATCAACAGCGAGTCATCGCAACGATCGAAACCGGCGGGCGACCGCGGTCCGTAGCATTTTCACCGGATAGCACACGCGCCTACATAGCTTGCGAGAACGGCGGCTATATAGCCGTGATAGACGCGAGATCCCGCAAACTATTGTCGAAAATCCAACTCCCGACAGGCTCGCTCCCAATGGGTACTGCAGTCTCGCGTGATGGAAAGGAACTTTACGTCTCAACAGGCCGCGGCAATGCAATTGCGATCATCGACACACAGAACAATCAAATCGCGACAACAATCCCAGTTGGAAATCGCGTCTGGGGTATCGCGCTCGCTCCCAACGGCACAAAGCTTTACACCGCCAACGGCGCATCAAACGATGTCTCGGTTGTCGATCTAAAATTGCGCAAAGAACTCCAGCGCATCAAAGTCGGCGATGGTCCCTGGGGCATCGCAGTTGTTCCCAAGTAGCGACGGCTTGGGCGAAACCGTCACTCTCGACTATCCGCCGGCGTAATTCGGGTAACGCTCGTGCAGCTCGTGCGCGAGACGGTCTGCTTCCTCGGTATTACCGGCTTGGCGAAAGGCCACCGCCGCTTTGTCCAGCGCGCGCGGAGTGATAGCGGGATCGTCATAAAGCAGAGCGACGCCTTTGAAAGCTTTGCCGGCGTCATCGAAGTTTCCCCGTTCTAACTGGACTTCGCCCGCGAGCAGCCGCGCTTCGGCGTTTACGCGGCCCTCAGGCTGTAGCGTCATGATTTCTTCGGCGATCTTCTGCGCCTCGTCAGGTTTATGAGCGCTAATCTTAACGGCGCCCAGGGTCAGTAATACCTTGGCCTTTCCCGCAGGATCTTTGGCACTTTGCAGATACTTCGCGAATGCTTCCTCTGCTTCAGGCAAATTTTTTAGCTTTGTCGCTGCGTCGCCAAGGTAAAATAAATAGTCGGGTTTAACTTTGCCTGCGTTGTCGATTTTTCGAAGCGCGCTGAGATATTTTTCCGTCGCCTGAAAGTTTTTTTCGTTGTAATAGGCGATTCCGAGCCATTCCAAAACCTCCGTCGGCACATTGGTATCTGCGTCGCGGGATTCAGCCATGAAATTGTTGACCTCCTTCGTGAGCGCGGGCCGATCTTTCAAATAAAACTGACACAGAATAATTCGAACCGACGCGAGATTATTGTACTGCTCCTTGCTCAGTTGTCGGGCGGTGTTCAGCGCGGTCAACGCCGTCTTATAATCCTTCGCTTCGAACGCGGTTTTTCCTATGTAGTATTGCGCCTGTGCTGCGACAGAACTCTTCGGGAATTCCTTCAGCAGTTGCCGAAAGGTATCAACCATTCCTTTAGTATTGTCCTGCTGCCCGAGAATCAGAGCCTTCAGCTGCAACGCCGCCTCGCGTTCGTGCGCTTTTGGATATTTCGCCAGGATGATGTTTAAGTCGGTCAGCGCGGCAGCATAGTTTTTACTTTGCTCATATGCCAAAGCGCGCTGAGCAAGAACGGCGGGTATTTGCGGACTGTCGGGAAACGTCTGTAGATAATACGTGAACGCTTCGATGATCCCGGGAACATTTTTTGTCTGCAGGTGGCACAATCCAAGTTTGTATGCCGCTTCGGCGCGCAGCCGCGGAGAAAGTTCAGATGCGCGCAGCTCGCCATACATTGATGCTGCTTCTGTATAATTCTGTTGTTTGTAAAGCGCTTCGGCTTTCAACAGCTTGGCCTGGTCGGCACGCTCGTTTGTAGGATTTGTTGCCAGGAATTGGTCTACCGCTCCGGACAGCGCCGAAGGGTCTGTATTGTACACGTTGATCAGCTGTTGGTAAGCAGCGTCCTTTGCTTCCTCGCGCTCCGGGTACTTTGTAGTGACCTGGCGATAGAGGGCCTCTGCTTCTTTGGCATGGCCAAGTTGTCGCTCGCTGTTTGCCGCCAGCAACAACACCTCGGCCTGCGCAGCTTCAGGAAGCTTTTCCAGTTCTTTTTTGTAATCGGCAAGCAATTGCGAGTATTGACCCGTCTGATATTGCAGGCGGCGAAAGCCAACTTGTGCAAGCGCGCGGAACTTTCCTGCTTCGGGCAAGGTGCGCCCTTTTTGGAATAAAGCGGCAGCTCGGTCGACCATGGCCTTGTCCGGCTTTGCTTTATCGGCCTGAATGAGTTCGAGCGCGATCAAGCCGCCCCGCACCGCGCATTCCGCTTTCAAAGCCGGTTTCTGGGCTTCGTTAGCAAGCCCTTCGTACTGTTTCAAGGCATCAAGCTTTTTTCCCCGTGCGGCGAAAATGGATGCCGCCGTCACTCGTGCATCTTCACGATATGGATTTGGATTCCCTGCTTCCGCGACTTGCGCGTAAATATCAGCCGCTTCGTCTTTTTTGCCGAGAGCTTCAAGGCACCGCGCTTCGAAATAGCGTGCCGAAAGCGCCACTGCCGGCTCCTTCGACTTGCCGGCGGAACGATGAAAAAGCGGGAGCGCCGTGGCGTAGTCTTTGTCCGTGAATGCCATCTCCGCGAGCGCAAATGCCGCTGGCCCGGCGAATTCGCTGTCGCCGTACTCGGTGAGCACTTTCTGTAAATTGGTGCGAGCATTGGAATCGCGATGGAGGTTTCGATAGCATTCGCCAAGCGAGAAATAGGCATTCGCCCGGCCAGCGCGTCCCGGATAGTCTTCGAGATACTTTTGATATTCCGGGATCGCCAGGTCGTACAATTTTCGAGCGAACAAGCCGTTGGCGTAATCGAGTTGACGCTGGTCGGCCCCTTCGGTTTCGCGCGACGATGTTTCATGCGACGATGGTTCCGAGCCCTCGTCTTTTAACGAACGGAGAACTTTGTCGATTGATTCGTCTGCTGGGATCGCGCGTCGAACAGGCGGTTCATCCACCGGACGAGCCCGACGCACTTCCGGCTCCGATTGAGCAATAGCAATGCTCGCGGTCCAAAGCAGCATCGCCAGTCCAACCAGGCTGGCTGCGCCGCGCGTAATGTTCATCTTGCAGTGGCGAAAGCTACGTTGGTTATCCCTGCTTCGGTACAGGTGTTCAGCACCCCGATTATGTTTTTATAAGCGCCGGTTTCGTCGCCGCGGATGACCACTGCCTGTTCGGGATTCAGTTGAACCAGGTTCTTCAGCAATTCCTGGAGTTCGGCGCCGCTAAGGGTGCGGCGGTTCACAACCACGTTTCCGTCGGCCTTAACATTGACAATGATATCACCAATCGGCGCTGTCTTTTCCTTGGCGGCGGCCGCCTTTGGCACCTTCACGTCGAGCTCATTTTCGGTGCGCGCTGCGTTCCAGGTCAGCAGGAAAAAAATCAAGAGTAGCAGTAGCACATCGACAAGCGGCGCCAGCTGAATGCCCGGATGATGCATCTGCGCCCGACCACGAAGATTCATGAGATCAGCCTTTTAGAGCTCGTCCTCGATCAGCGCAGGCATCCGCTCGCTACGCCTGCCGTATTGCAACGAAAGCAGCGCTAGAACGTGCGTTGAAGCTGCCTCCAACTCGGAGATCAATTTCTGCGACCTGCCGCGGAAAAACGCGTAACAAATCATAGCGGGAATACCGATCGCCAGGCCCGCCGCGGTGTTGACCAGCGCTTCACTAATCCCGCGTGAGAGCGCCACGTAACGCGCCGACCCGATATCGGCACCTAACGCGCCGAAGGAGCGAATGATTCCAAAAACCGTGCCCAGTAATCCGAGCAACGGCGCAATCATTCCGATGTCCGCAAGGTAAATGACCCTGTTGTTCAAACTCGCAGCGACGCGTGTGCCTTCTGTCTCGGCGATCTCGCGAACCTGCTGCAAATCCGCGTGTGGATTTTTGGTTGTGAAATCCAGCATTTTTTGCACGACCCGCGCGATTGCTTCTCCATGCCGATTGGAAACCGCGAGCAATCCGAGATAATCGCGTTTACGCAACAGGGCATCCGCGGTTGCCATATAACCACTGGAAACCACGGCGCCGCGCCGAATGGTCAAAAAGTAAACAACCACAAGCGCGACGAAGAAGATCGACAATAAAAACAGCGGAATCATCACTGGACCCGCTTTGAGAAGCGTCTCCAGAACCGTCTGCGAATGCTGCGGAACCAACGTTGGCGTTGCTTCCTGAGCAAACAAAGGCGACGCGCTCCCCAGCGCGGTGAACAGAACAACCCAAGTCTTCATGCCGGAAATTTTGTTACGATATGCGGAGCGATTCACCGATGCAAATATGTGTCAGGGCTAACGTTGTTCATTAGAGGTACATTTTCAGGAAATTGTTCATACACGAGCCTCGTTGACAGCCTCTAGCAGCCCAGCTCTTTCTGGAACACTGTCTGGGTTACCGGCGCTGGACGACAAAAATGTGTGCTGGTTGGATTTCGGGATCCAATTCAACGTAATTTTGCCGGCCGCGCCAGGTGTAACGCGCATCGTTCAATAAATCGTGCACCTGATACTCATCGGTTGTCATCTGCCCAAATTCTTCAATCGGAACATGAACAAACGAATTTTGCTTGCGAAATGGATCAAGATTCACCACCACGAGGATGATGTTGTCCCGCGCAGGAGTCATCTTGCCGTAGAACAAAATCGCGTCGTTATCGGCGGGATAAAAGCGCAGGTTCGTATACATCTGAAGCGCGCGGTTCTGCTTCCGGATCCGGTTTATGCGCGCAATCCAATCCTTGATGTTTCCGGGCGCATTCCAATCGCGCTCTTTGAACTGGTACTTCTCAGAATCAAGGTACTCCTCGCGACCTGGCAACGCCTCGCTCTCGCACAGCTCGTACCCACTGTAGATTCCGTAAAGCGGCGAAAGCGTCGCCGCCATAAGCAGCCGAACCATGAATGCGGGCCGGCCGCCCTCTTGAAGCACAAATGGAAGAATGTCAGGTGTGTTCGCCCAGAGGTTAGGCCGAAAATATTCGCTCATCTCTGTCTGCGTAAGTTCGGTGAAATAGTCGATTAGCTCCTGCTTCGAATTGCGCCATGTGAAATAGGTGTAGCTCTGATTAAACCCGGCTCTGGCCAGCGCTTTCATCATCTTTGGCCTGGTGAACGCTTCCGCGAGGAAAATCGAGTCGGGATATTTCTCGCGAACGCCTTCGATTAAATACTCCCAGAATGCGACTGGCTTGGTGTGCGGATTGTCCACGCGAAAGATGCGTACACCGCGCTCGGCCCAAAACAGTACGATGCTCCTCATTTCGGCCCAGAGCTCGCGCCAGTTTTCGCATCGAAAGTTTATCGGATAGATGTCCTCGTATTTTTTCGGCGGATTCTCTGCATATTTAATTGTGCCGTCGGGCCGTTTGTAGAACCACTCCGGATGCTCCTTGACGTACGGATGATCAGGCGAGCAATTGATCGCGAAATCGAGGGCGATTTCCATTCCGCGCTTGCGCACCTGTTTTTGCAGCCAATCAAAATCCTCTAGAGTGCCTAACGACGGTTCCACCGCCTTATGTCCGCCGGTGTCGCCGCCGATCGCCCACGGCACTCCAGGATCGCCCGGTTCGCAAGTGACCGAGTTGTTCCGACCCTTCCGATTAGTCCGACCGATCGGATGAATCGGCGGAAAATAAATGACGTCGAACCCCATTGCCTTTGCGTCGTTCACGCGAGATAAGGAATTCCGAAAAGTCGATCCGCGATCTCCACGACCCTCTGCCGAGCGCGGGAAAAATTCATACCACGCGCCGAACAGTGCCGCTGGACGATCGACCACGACACGAGGAATCGGTCCGTATTGCGTGCCATCGGCGCGGTCTGGGTAGGTCGCCATTAGCACTTCCAGTTCACCTGTCTGCGCGGTGGCGTAAATTTGTGAATTTGCGCCGGTGACGATTTGCTCGGCAAACTCGCGCAATCGCGCAGAGTCCGCCGGGTCACCCGCGCTGTCGGCGGCCGATTTCACAATTGCCGCGCCTTCTAACGCTTCGCTTCGCAGATCGGAAATCCCGCCCTCAAATTTCTTCGCGAACTCTTGCTGCCAGCTGCGGAATGTGTCTGTCCATGCTTCGATTGTGTATTCATGAATGGCCTGGTCGTAGAGGGTGCACACACCACGCCAGCGATCGTTATCGACAAAAATCATCGGAGTTTCCCGCCATGGCCGCTTGCCAACAACACGCCACTTCAAAACTGCCGCAACAATATCGTGGCCATCTTTGAAAATGTCGGCTTCGACAACCAAATCTTCGCCCAAGACACGCTTGATTGGGGAACGGCCGCAATCAATTAGCGGCTGCACGTTGTCGATCACCACCGATGGAAACGTTCGCGCCATGCGCATCCAATCAACCGAGATTCACCTCGAGCGAAAGGGTAAATCGGGTTGTTTGACGACGGCGGGGGGACGACTTGGACTATAGGCGTCACGCGTAGCTGAACGCCTGCGCTATCGCTGAGACTTAGTTACGCAGAGAAGTAGAACGCGCACTCGTACAGACCCGAGTTGCGACTCACTTCGCGGCGAACACGCGTCCCTAACACGCCTTCGAACATGTCCTGCTCGAACCGGCCGACAATCGGGTACTGTTCCAGCACATTGAGAATAGGGGAATGACACTCAAGAATTTGGGTGCCGCCATCTTTCTCATTATTGAGGAACTCAGCCATATGGCCTTCGCCGTCGCGGACATGTGCAAGCCATTTCGCACGGTCCGCGACGGTCTCTCCTTTCGCCTTCGCTTTCATCGCCGCGGTTTTCTTTTTGAAAATGCTGTAAAGCAACTTCTCCGGCGCGTTCGATCCATAAATGGTCTCAGCTGCCTTTAATAGCTCCATCGTTAGCTGATGGCTCTCGGCGTGAAACAGATCGTGGGTTCGGCGCGTAAGCCGATAGACCATCTCCGGTCTGCCCATTTTTTGCGGACGCCGCCAAGTGTCCAGGTACCCGTCGCGATGCAGCGTGATGCAGTGTTGTTTGATGCCCATATAGCTCATGCCCATTTTTTCCACGAGCTCGTTAACGGACATGCCCTTGGTGCGCTTGAGCGAGTTAATAATGTCAAGCCGCTGGGTGCGGCCGATTTCCGAAATTAAACGTTGGTTCATACGACTGAAATGGTTGGAGTGGAACGAAAGTGCGGGACTTTACACGCCGCGACCTTTAATACGCAAGCCTAAAATTTACACAACAGTCGAGCACAAAAGAAATTACAAAAGAAGCGCTGCGTGACGGCCCAGCGCGAAGCAAAGCTACTCGAAAGGCAAGATGCCCTCCGACAGGATTACGGGATTCGGAACGGTTGGCTCGGGATGACCGCCTACGAGTAGAGATACTCGTCGTGATACTCGCGCTGCGGCGCGAACTGCAGGTTCTCGTTCCCAGTCTCTGGATACTCGAAGATTTTTCCTTCGTAGTTCCGGATCACGATTTTTTCGTTGTCGTGATAGAGAATGTAACCGGGATTAATCGGGACTTTGCCGCCCCCGCCGGGAGCG